>Ga0302326_10000353_pt1 | contig 129757 bp, 121 predicted proteins | sample Palsa_T0_3_FD_202264 | JGI IMG/M metagenome (GOLD analysis project Ga0302326, IMG submission 202264) | Peat permafrost microbial communities from Stordalen Mire near Abisko, Sweden - Palsa_T0_3 | ecosystem: Environmental > Terrestrial > Soil > Palsa > Peat permafrost | place: Sweden: Abisko... | reverse complement strand
GTCATTGAGTGTAATGGCGATTTTGCAACAGTTTCTCGGCAGCACAGAGTTCCATGCGGCGCATGAAGCAGCTTTACTTGCGCGACCCCGACGGGTTTGAGCTGTGCTTCCAGTGGGACACGAATCGTTGATCGCGCCACAGCAAGCGCTAATAGACAAAATTCCAGGCGGCGGCATTATGAGCGAAATCGGGATGTTACGAGAAAGGCGCATTGTGTTGCGCGACCGCACCTGGAATGCGTAGGCTATTTGTCGAGCAGTGTCGAATTGTTCATCATAAGGGGGCGAGACGCATGAAGTTCTTTGGGCGGGGTCTTGGGATCGTGTTTTTGTTCGTAGTGACGGCTCTCGCGCAGTCGTACGAAAGCGGAAGTGTTGTGAAATGGGAGACAAAGGCGTTTGCCATGACCGCCGTGCATCCTGCAGGGAACCGCGTCGTTTATTCGATTAAGGTTGGGGACGTTACCTATCAAGTTGCACGGCGGAGCGCCAAGGTGGAAATGACCATGGGAGAGAAAATTCAATGTCGCGTAGAAAAGGACAAGTTCGTCGTCCGCGACGACAAGGGCAAAGAAACGAAGTTATTCCCGGCGGGGCATGGCTGCCTCCTTGCTAGATCATGTAGGGTTGCAAGCACGATGCCACTGAGAACTCGGGCGTTAAACGGCTAGTTAGCGTGGCCTTGACGAAGACTTTTCAACAAGATGCCTTCGCGCCACAGAGAGCGCATGCTATATCGCGGTTTAGAGCCCTATCCGAACGAATATACGCAACTATCCGGTTGGATACTTAGTCCAGTCCCACCACCATGGCATTGGTACTGGGAAGTCGGCTTGTGATGAGCAATGGGTTGGTGGCCACTAACGCGTTTCCCAGGACTAATGTGTCCGATGCCGGCTCAAATCCTTGCTCGATGAGTGCGTTGGCCTCAAAGCGGCAGTTGAGCCGAGATCACTCCGGCAAGGCGACGATTCGGCCAGGTAACGAGAGCGCGCTTAAACAAAGCCTCCGCAGCCACCCCTGGCTGGGATTGCCGGGATGGACCTGCGTTTGCTTTGCGTTCACTATCTCGCGCTTGACGGTCATCCAGGCTTGAACTTCTTATTTCGTCTGCATCAGCCCCGCAACAACTGCAGCAAGTTTATCGAGTATCTGGTTCCAGCCCTCCATTTGACCGCTATTTTTCGCGCTCTCCATGGGTTCATTTCCAATGAAGGTAAGTTTCGTCTGGCCGTTTCCGAGATCCTCAAAGATGGTCACGTCGTACGCACCGTCTATAGCCTCATGTTCTATTCCTAATTGCGCAGGCTCGATCTTGTGTCCCTTCGAGTCGGAAAAGTACATCAAGGAAACGATCTTCTCGTACGGAACAATCTCGTGGTATTCAACCGCATTCCAGAACTCCTGCCCGTCCGGCGACTTCATGCAGCAGAGGAATTTTCCTCCAACGCGAAAATCCAGCTCGCAAACAGGCGCAGTAAAACCCTTCGGCCCCCACCACTGCATCACATATTTCGGATCTGTCCACGCCTTCCAAACCAATTCGCGTGGAGCATCAAAAACTCTTGTGACAACCATCCGCTCTGTCTCATTCAACGTGCTTTTTGCCATGTCCAACCTCCGCTTTTTTCATTTGATTCACAACTGCATCCAGCTTGTCGAAACTCTCTTCCCAGAATTGGCGATAACTAATCGCCCAGTCGCTGACCGTCTTTATCGCCTCGGGCCTAAGCCTGCAAACACTCTCTCGTCCACGCTTGGTCTTGATCACGATCTGTGCCCGCACCAGGTAGGCAATATGTTTTGAAATCATCTGCTGCGAGAGTGCAAACGGCTCCGTCAACCGATGCACAGAGGCAGGCCCATGGGAGAGCCGCTCGATCATCGCCCGGCGGGTTGGATCAGACAAAGCCGCAAATGTTGTGCCCAGGCTATCCACAACCATATGGTAGTGGATTATCTATCGATGTCAAGTGTGAATTTCGGGATTCCTGATTTCTGAACCCTGACTCATTAATTCTGACGATGAAAGTGCGTACCGCAACCTGCGCAGGAGCGCGATCCGCCACGGTTGCGGCGCTGGCATCAGCGGCCGGAGGAATGCGGATTGCGTCTGGGCGCCACCGGCTTGTCGGGCAATTGATCTTTGCAGTTGACTCTCTAGCGACTCTCGCAACGAGTGGTAAATCGCCAATGCGCTCACCCACTCCGGTTTGTACCGATAAGTCGGCAAGTGTTTACGAATTGTGGTCGCTTCACTTGCACGATAGACCGGCATCTCGGACAAATGCCCCCAAAACCTGTTGCGGGCTTGCCAATCCCAATAGGGAATGATAAAGGACGTTATCATTCGCAGTGCGGTGGTATTCCGTTGTGGTAGCCCGCCTCCAACGTCGGGTCTCGCGCATTGAGTCCGCCCACCCTTGACCATACTTAGCCTGTTTAGGCGCGGATGAGGCCCTTATTTGTCCAATGAACCGTACTGGCGCAATCGCGCCGAAATCGCTCGAATCAACCAGCACTAGGTTGCCCAATTCCTGGTTTCGTATTCCCGGTCAATTTTCTTCTCGTGCGGGTTCGTGTGTGGCACCGTTCCTACGGTGCTGCTGCAGGTTTAGGCGGGAAGCCGATCTGGCCACGACAACCGGAGATGCCACAACCACCTAACCTGCCGTCCCCGAGAAAAACGCGCATCCAGATTACGAGGATTTCGTCCTCGCGTTCAAGTTGTTGAATCGCCACCCAAACCCAACTCCGAAGCAGCGCCTGGGCTGGAAGCACGTGGGAACGCCACAGTCCACAAACCAGAGAAATAAAATTCCCGCCTCGCATTTATATCCATGTTTCGCTGTGGTTGTACTTCGTTGGATATCGCTTCATGCAAGCGACAGAGCTCCCCTACCATCACCTGATTTTTCCGATGCTTCCCGCGTCTCGCAGAAGGGGCACAATAGCGGCAGATAGGGGGGCACACTCTGGGGCACGGTTTTTCAAGAGGTCGGCACTCCTGGACTGCACCGGCCCGCCGAGTAGTACTACAGCCAGCGCAGCTCTTACGGCGTAATCTCAAACACCGTGCCGTAGCCGTATCGGCTGCCGCCGAATTTGGCGGTACCGAAAAGGTTTCCGGCACTGTCGAGGGCAAGTCCGTCCTGCGGCTTAGAACCGTCACTGGCAGCCTCGAATTGCCACAGAGTCGTTTCCTTCCACGTGCCGTTGCTTTGCAGGGCGAGTCTGTAGACCACGCCGCAGCTTCCGTTGTTGCAGCCCAGCCCGCCCGCCGTCGTGGTCCCGTAAAGATTTCCGCTGGCGTCGAACACCAGCGTTCCGTTGGGGGCCGCGCCGTCGCTGCCGGGGCCCGGGAGGAAAACGTTGTGGACGCCTTCGTTTCTAAGAACGAAGCGCCCCGCCCCGGTAGGTTACGCGTCCCCTAGCCATAAAGTTCATGATCGCACTTTCCGCGTCCTTGCCGTTGCGGGTGGGAGCTGACCGCTCCTCGAAACTGGAAAAACTGCATCTGCCGCGCAGTATCGCCGCGGCCGGCATTGTGTTCGCGGGCATGAGTGTCCTCGGTGCTTGCCGTCGTTCTCGAACTATTTACATATCTCTTGCGAAAAGCTGCCCCCTAAACGGTTGCGACATGTTGATCGACTTCCAAGCGCTGGTTCTTCGTTTTAGCTGGCGCGAAGTCGAGGACCACGCGTGAGGGAACATCGCCATGCTCAAGGCGGTCGAAGATCTGGTTGATCGATGATAGCGGCTGCAACTCGATATCGGCTTTGACTTTGCCTCCGACAGCGAAGGCGAGGGCTTCGGCCATATCCTGACGGCTCCCGACGAACGAACCTCGGACGGTTATGCAGTTTGCTACCACATCGAAGAGCGGAACTGGGAATTCGCCTGGCGGCAGTCCCACCAAGACACAAGTGCCACGCTTCCTAGTCATGCCAACGCCTTGCTTGAATGCGATCAGCGAAGGCGCGGTAATCAGAACGCCATGAGCTCCGCCACCGGTCGCCTTCTTTACGGCGGCTGCCGGGTCTCCAGTCTTGGCATTGATAACGAAATCGGCACCAAGGCGCGTGGCATGGGCCAGCTTGCCGTCGTCGATGTCGATTGCGCAGACGAGTAGTCCCATCGCCTTCGCATATTGGATGGCCAGGTGACCGAGCCCGCCAGCACCAGAAATAGCGATCCACTCCCCGGGCCGCGCCCCGGTTTGCTTAATCCCCTTGTAGGTCGTGATTCCAGCGCAGATCAACGGCGCGGCTTCCGCAGCCGTGAGGCCGGTAGGTATATGCGCAACAAAATTCGGATCAGCGAGGAGGTATTCCGCAAAACCGCCGTTCTTAGTATAGCCACCGAACTGCGCTTGAGCGCACACCGTTTCCCAGCCAGTCAGGCAATACTCGCAGTGACCACATGCGGAATAGAGCCACGGCACCCCCACCCGGTCGCCCTCCTTTACTATCGTCACGCCCGATCCAATGGCAACAACCAGACCGATGGCCTCATGGCCAGGAATGAACGGAAGTGTGGGCTTCACCGGCCAGTCGCCGTGGGCCGCATGAAGATCGGTGTGGCATACGCCGCAGGCTTCAGTTTTGACCAGAATTTGGCCCGTTCCGGGAGAGGGAACGTCCCATTCCACGAGGTCCAACGGTTTCCCGAATCGCTCTACGACCGCAGCATGCATCTTGAGGGGCATAGATATCTCCTCTTTGGATTGTTTAACCCTAAGGAGACTCAAGCTTAACAACGGACCCCTCGTGCTTCTGAGCAAGAGTGCTCACTCTCGCCCGGCCAGTCCGGTGTACGGCTGAAGGGTGAAAGAAAGCTGGGTCCTTGACCAGAGCAAACCTTCGCGGCTACCAGCCTCTCCTACAAATGCTTAGGCATTTCTCCACCCAATGGTCGAGCAGCGGTCAGCTCCCACCCGCAACGGCAGGGCGCGGAAAGTGCGATCATGAACTTTATGGCTGGGAGACGCGTAACCTACGTATACAGGAGATCATGATGGAGTTGAGAATCGAGAATCTTTCCAAACGGTATCCCAACGGCACCCAGGCGCTGCAGAATGTTTCGGTGAACATCCCGGTGGGCATGTTCGGCCTGTTGGGGCCGAACGGGGCGGGCAAGTCCACGCTGATGCGGACGCTGGCCACGCTGCAGGAGGCGGACAGCGGCCGCGCGACCTTGGGAGATATCGACATTCTGCGGCAGAAGGATGCTGTGCGCCGAGTCCTGGGCTATCTGCCGCAGGAATTCGGACTTTATCCCAAGGTTTCGGCCGAGGACCTGCTCACGCACTTAGCCACATTGAAGGGGATAACCAGCGCAAAGGAACGAAAGGAAGTGGTTCGCGCGCTGCTGCAGCAGACTAATCTCTCCGAGCACCGGCGCAAGGCTTTGGGCAGCTTTTCCGGAGGCATGAAGCAGAGGTTCGGCATTGCGCAGGCGCTGCTGGGAAATCCGCGGCTGATTATCGTGGACGAACCGACTGCCGGTCTCGATCCGGAGGAACGTGTGCGCTTTCACAACCTGCTGAGCGCGATCGGAGAAAACATTATCGTCATTCTTTCGACGCACATCGTCTCCGATGTCACCGACCTTTGCCAGGCGATGGCGATTATCCACCAGGGACAAGTGCGAATCGCCGGTAACCCTTCGCAGTTAGTGGAGGAGCTAAGGGGCAAAGTCTGGCAGAAGTCGATCACGCATGCCGATCTGGCGACCTACCAGGAGCGTTTCCAACTCGTTTCCATGCGGCTGTTCGCCGGCCGGACCTTGGTCCGCGTATTTGGTCAACAAGAGCCGGAACCGGGTTTCGAACCTGCGCTCCCGGACCTGGAAGACCTGTACTTCGCAACCATTAAGGGCTTTATCCACCGGTCCGCGACCGGTCCGGTGAACTGAGCTATGGTTACTTCTATCCTGGCATTCGAGTTTTTCCGCCGCTTGCGCCGGATCTCGACCTATGTCTATTTTCTGGTATTTCTCGGGTTGGGATTCCTGTTCGTGCTCATGTCGGGCGGGGCGTTCCCCAGCGCTACTATCGACTTCGGCACCGGAGGCAAGGTACTGGTTACTTCGCCGTTCGCGCTGAACGTCATCATCACTTATGTCAGCTTCTTTGGCGTGATCGTAACTGCGGCGCTGGCGGGACAGGCCACTTACCAGGATGTCGATAACAACTGCACCTCCTTCTTCTATACAGCCCCGATCACGAAGTTCCAGTACCTCGCTGGCAGGTTCCTGGGTGCTCTGGCAGTACAGTTGTTTGTCTTCAGTAGCGTGGGTCTGGGAGCCTGGGTGGGTACTCGCATGCCCTGGCTGGATCCGGTGCGCGTGGGGCCGCAGAGCGTCCTGGCATATCTCCAGCCTTATTTCGCGCTGGTGATTCCCAACCTGATTCTTACCACCGCGATCTTCTTCGCGCTGGCGGCATTGGGACGAAAGATGCTGCCGGTATATGCAGGCAGCGTGGTCATGCTGATCGGCTACTTTGTCGCCAACCAGCTTTCGACCGACCTGACCGTCAGTAAATTTGCCGCGATGGTTGATCCGTTTGGAGGAAATGCCGTTTCGCACCTTACGCAGTACTGGACTCCGTTCCAGCGCAACCTGCAGTTGATGCCATTCACTGGGGTGCTGTTGTGGAATCGTGTCCTGTGGCTGGCGATTGGCGCGGCCATCTTGGGCTTGACCTATGTCCGCTTCTCATTCACTTATGCGCCGGGTAAAGCCTCTCGGCGGCCAGAACCTGAGCTGCTGGAGCGGTTACCAGTCGCGATGGCGAAGGCGTTGCCCGTGGTTCATCCCACCTTTACCGTGCCTGACTCGTTCCGTGAACTGGTCTCGCTGACGCGGCTGCAGTTCACCGAAACGGTCCGGAACGTTTTTTTTGCGGTGCTCGTGCTGGCCGGAGCACTCATGGATATTCTTTCCGCGACCGGAGTCAACACTCCGTTTTCCACCCCAGTGTATCCGGTCACTTGGCGCATGTTGGAACTCGGTGGCGGCGGATTCTCCCTGTTTGTTCTGGCGATCGTCACTTTTTACTCGGGCGAACTCGTCTGGCGGGAGCGCGATGCGCAGTTCAATCAGATCATGGACCCATTGCCGGTGCGCCGCTGGGTGCTTTTCGCCAGCAAGCTGTTCGCGCTGATGCTGGTGCAGGTGCTGCTGGTCTTGATGGTTATGGTTTGCGGCTTGATCGTTCAGCTCACCCACGGTTATCACCAATTCCAGTTCGGCCTGTACTGCACCGACCTGTTCACCAACCGGCTGGTCACTTTCTGGATCCTGTGCGTGATCGCGATGCTGGTGCACACCATCGTCAATCACAAATACCTCGGCCACTTCGTGATGGTGCTGTATTTCGTGGCAGGGATTGTGCTGCCGCAGATGAATTTTCAGGACTACCTTTACCGCCTGGGCATGCCGCCGACGGTTATTTACTCCGACATGAATGGCTACGGCCCTTACGCTGCGCCCCTGTTCTGGTTCCACCTGTACTGGGGAATCGGAGCGGTGCTGCTGGCCATCGTGACCAATCTGTTGTGGGTGCGCGGTATGGAAACCGGTTGGCGTAACCGGTTCAAACTGGTCCGCGAACGCATCACGAATCCCACCAGGGCGGGGCTCGCGATAGCGGGCCTCCTCTTTGTCGCCGTCGGCGGATTCATTTACTACAACACGCACATCCTGAATCCATAGGTCACCCGATTCAAGATCCAGGAAGCGCGCGCCCAGTATGAGATGAAGTACAAGCAGTACGTCTCCCTGCCGCAGCCGAGGCTTACCGATATTCAGGTAGATGTCGATCTCTATCCGGAGCGCCGCCTTGCCGTCTTCCGTGGCAAGGAGTGGCTGGAAAATAAGACCGATTTACCCATCGACCGCGTGGCCGTGACCATTTGGCCGGAGGATGTGGACGTGATTCCTCGTCCTCACATTGAGGTGCAAAAGCTCATCCTGGAAGGCGGCCAGACGGCGATCATAGAAGACCCGGCGCTCGGTTTCTATTTGTACCGATTGCCGCAGCCGCTTCCGCCCCACGGCCGCATCGCGCTCGATTTCGCGCTGGCGTATCCGAATCCCGGGTTCGTCAACTCAAACCCCAACGGCGACATCGTTCACAACGGCAGCTTCGTCAACGGCAGTTATCTGCCGCTCATCGGATATTTCCAGGATGTGCAGTTGGTCGATGACAGCGAACGTCACCAGCACGGTTTGCCGAAATCGCCAGGTCTACCGAAACTCGAGGATGTGGCTGCGCGCCAGAACAACTATGTTGCGACGGACGCGGACTGGGTAAATTTCGAGGGCACGGTCAGCACAAGTCTCGACCAGATCGCGATCATGCCGGGTTATCCGCAAAGAGAATGGGAGCAGGACGGCCGCCGCTACTTTCACTACAAGGCCGATGCGCCGATCGTCGGCGGCATCTTCTCGGTGAATTCGGCGCGCTACGCGGTGCGGCGGGACCACTGGCATGATGTCAGCCTGGAGATCTACTATCACCCGGGGCATGCGTTCGATCTGGAACGGATGATGCTGGGCATGAAGTCCACGCTCGACTATTGCAGCACGGCCTTCAGTCCGTTTCAGTTCCGGCAATTGCGCATTGTCGAGTTCCCGCGCTATGGAGACTTTGCGGAATCGTTCCCCAACACCATTCCGTTCTCCGAGAGTATTGGGTTCATCACCTACGTGGATCCCAAGAAGGAAGACGCGATCAACCTGCCGTTGTTCGTTACCGCGCACGAAACCGGCCACCAGTGGTGGGCGCACCAGGTGGTGAGCGCCAACACGGAAGGAGCTACCGCTATCGTCGAAACGCTGGCGCAATACACCGCTCTGATGGTCATGCGGCATACCTACGGGCCGGAGTCGATGAAGAAGTTTCTGCGCTATCAGTTGGACGGCTATCTCCGCGGGCGAGCGCAGGAACGCAACGAAGAAAAACCGCTGCTGCGCGTCGAGCCCACCCAGGGTTACATCCATTACAACAAAGGCGGCCAGGTGATGTACGCCTTGCAGGACTATATTGGCGAAGACCGCGTGAACCAGGCGCTCTCCGCCATGGTCAAGGACTACGCCTTCAAGGGTCCGCCGTATCCGACTTCAATCGATTTCGTCAGCTATCTGCGCAAAGTGACACCCCCGGAGTTTCAGTACTTATACGAGGACTGGTTCGAAACCATTACTTTGTTCGACAATCGGGCAGTTTTGGCCAGCTATTCCAAGTTGCCGGACGGCAAATATAACGTGCGCATTGTCGTCGAGGCCAAGAAATACCGCTCTGATGGCAAAGGACAGGAGCACCTGATCCCGTTGCACGATCTCGTGGATATCGGTGTTTTGGATGCGAACGGCAAATACCTGTATCTGCAAAAACACAAAATCGAACAGGAGCGGCAGGAGTTCACGGTCACAGTAGACAAGTTGCCGAGTCAGGCAGGCATCGATCCGTTGATCAAGCTGATCGACCGCAACCCGGACGACAATATGGTGAAGGTCGAGGCGCAGTAGAGGCGGAGGTAGGAATCACCTGTCGGACGCGATGAGGTTTCGCGCTAGCGACATTGCCACCGTGATTGTGCATGCGAGTTTGCTCAGCGAATCTTGGAGACGTCAGATGATTTCGGAGTTTCGCGCGCATTCTCAACCTTGGGTAGCGGACTCGCTTTTATAATCTTGTAATCCCGATACTCGATGGACAGAACAGCTCGTCCCCCGATTCGGAGGACGCTTTCCGTGTGGTTCTCGGCCGGGAGCCAGAAGTCATTTACCTTAACGTATTTGTGTGCAACCTCTGTCTTCTTGATCCAGAAGGACGGATTCTTCGCCGGCTCTCCTTCGATTCGGACAACCGCAAAGTCCTTGGCATCGACCCAGATTTTGCCGCGGTAGAGAAACTTATTCTTGCTTTTTGGCAATAGGTCGAGGACGTATCGGCCTCCATCGGGAGAAGTCTCGTACCCGGCCAAGGAGAAATCGTAATTTTCTGGGCTCAGCGCGGTTCGAAGTCGATTCTCCTCATTGACTGCTTCCTGTTCACCCTCCAGCAATTTCTTGAAAACGTGTTCGATGACGAACTGCGAACCCTTCGACGAAACTACACTGAACTCCTTCGCAGGGGAACGGTAGGTCACGTTGACCACCATTTCGGCATCGCGATCGCTGGGAAATCCGCGATACTGCATCCGGTAAACGCGCGTTCCCACAAATTCATCAAGAGCGGCGGCCCGTTGCGCGTTCCTCTCCTGGAGATTCTTAACGATCTGTTCCAGCGGCAGGGAAGCATGATCGGACGAAGCAACAGATGGGTCGGACGGTCCCGCCTGCGTCACGGCGGGAACACACAAGAGGCTCCACGAAAACACGATCAGCCCAATCTCAGCAAGCGGTTGAAAGTGTATTCTCATGGTGTCTTTCAGAATGCTACACCACCTACGGAGATGCCTGGCTGATGGCTGAGAAGTCGAATGGACGTATGAGGAAGACGATTACGGCTACCGCGTGTTCAAGTCCACATAATGGCCGAATGTGGAGAGTGCGACCTGGTCATTGCCGGGTATGTAGAAGCCAAACTTGCCCTGAGTTAAATTGCCGCCAGGCTGAGTCCAGCGATCCAGAACCACCCAGCTTTCTCCTTGCCTGATCTGGTGGACGATCTCAGTTGGTCCCACACGGACTTGGATACTGCGAAAACTTTTCTTGTCGCCTTTGTGCGGGATTTTGGTTTCGTCCCCCTTCTGTCCGTTTCGGATGACGGTGCGGTAGAAGTTGTTGTCATCCATCTGGAAGAGCACGTAGTTGTTGGCGTCGGTCCAGTTGACCACCCATTGCAAGCGGTGGCCCTTGGTGAGCATCGCGGAGAAAACGAAGGTTCCCGATGTGGGGGAAACGCTGTACATAACGAAATCCCCGCCCTTGCGAACAAACGATCCCTTCTCCTGCTTCCAGCCCGCCGGTTCATCCCATTTGGACATGCCGCTGGGGGCGAGAGACAAATCCAAACTCTTGGATTGGCCCGCGACGACCTCCACCGTCGAAGCGCGAGCGAAGTTGTCCGCGGTCTTCGCCGTAAGAGTGTAGGAACCAGCCGGCAGACTCAGCGCGGCGCTACTGCTTACTTTTATGGGAGCCTCACCCGCTTTGGAAATAGTCACCTGCGCATCGGAGGGAGTGAAAGTGATTTTCAACTCTCCCGGAGCGGCGTCCAGAGCCACATCTGCGGCCGCCAGGGACACAGCAGTTCCGATGACGAAGTGTTTCCTGATCTGTTTAGGTTTGAACCGGTCTTTGCGGAGTTCAACCACGTGATCGCCGGGATTGACCGTAGACACGTTCAGCGTCCCATCGGGCCGAACCGTTCCAACCGGAGTTTGGTCGATCAGAACGGTGGCTCCTGGAGCTCCACCCTGAATCGAGAGAAACGCCAGATGGGGGATGGGTTGCAGGTTGAAGATCAGTTTGGTTTGCTCGCCTTTGCGAACCCGTATTTTTTGTTCGGGTAGCTCCTGAAACCCGTTTTTCGACACGCGTACAACGTAGTCCTTGAGTTCGAGATTCGGGATGCGCAACTGGCCGCCTTGCGTGAGTTGCGTCTGCAGTTTTCCGCTTAGAAAAACTTTTGCCTTATCCTGGCCGGCGATCACCACCAGGGTGCCGAGGTTCTGTCCCGATTCCAGGAAGGTCGTGAGCGCCGGCGCCGTCGCATCAAGGTCGAGTTTGTATTGATCGCCGCCCCGGGTTACGGCTAGTTCATGAGCGCCGGCGGAGAGGGAGGGAAAGTCCAGACCGTCCGGGGGCACGTCGAGAGCAGCCTGGCTATCGAGGCTTACCTGGGTAGAAGAATCGCTGGAATACACGTGAAGATGTCCAGCTACGCTGCTGACTACGACGGCCAGTACTCCACTGGAAACGATCGGGCCCTTCACTACTGGAACGGTTCCCGCATCGGACGAAAACGTGAACGATGCGCTGCCTTGCGCTCCATCAACTTTCAGTTTGTGTTCCCCTGCCGGTGCCTGATCGAGACTCCACTGTCCATCCTGGAATTCGACGGGTGGTTGGTCGTCGAGTGTTACTTTGCCCGTGCCCGTGTCCGAAGAAAGTTTCAGCGCAGCTAATGCTGGCGGTGGAACTGGCGTTGCTGGGGCGGCGATAGTGAGTGCCGTTTCGGAGGTCTGCGCGATTGGCTGCGCGTGCTGTCTCCGCGCGAGGAAGACAATCCCGGCCACCAAGACTATCGCAGCGGCCGTGGCGAGAAGAGCTGTTGTGGAACGCCGCGGTGATTTCGCGGACTGCTTGCGACTGGGCGATGAAGATGTGGTCTTGAGCGCAGGCGCAGGAGGTCTAACGGCCGAAGCTGCGACGGGCGCCGACGAAGAAGGTGCTGGCGGAGCAGGCGGCGAAACTGGCGGCGGAGCGGGCTTGGCGGCGACAGCTTCAACTGCAGGCGGAGGAGCGGTGGCATTGCTCGTTGCCTCCAGCGAGCGCTCAGCCGCTACGACTGGAGGAGTGTTGTAGGTCAGCGTCGCACTTTCGCTGTCCGGCGATCCGGTCGAAATCTTCCGGTCCACTTCCAGCAGGCCCAGGCGATGCAAAAGACCGTTTGCGACCGACAACATTTCTCCATCGGTCGAATGCTTGCCTGCCACGACTCGCACTCGTTCTCCTAACGCCTGCTTCGCCGCGACATCCGTGGCGGCGTCGATTTCGCTCTCCATGCGCCGCAGATCCTCCAGATCGCGTCGCCGCGTTTGGCGGCGCTGCGCCTGAAGATCACGCTGCACCGTCTCCTGAATCTGAATCAGCCGAGGCTCGCGTGGATAAACTGATAGCCCCTCTTCGATGCGGGATAAGGCCGCGGCCAGATCGGCGGAAGCTTGCAGCTTGCGCGCCTGAGAAACACATTCCTCGACGAAAGTCTCCCGCTTCTGGTCGAGGATCAGAGTCCGAATGGTCTTCGCCATGGGATGCCCTGGATTCAAATCGAGCGCTTCCCGTGCCAGCTTCTCGGCCTCCCGCCAATCGCTCTCCACCATGGAGTGAGCCTGTTCAACCAAGGCATTGGCCAGAACTGCTCGGGCCAAAGAATTATTCTCGTCGAGCTCATAAGCTTCACGCAGCAGTTTGATTCCCTCGGGTTTGTGGTGCGCGAACAGATCCTGCCCATCGGTCATCAGGAGGTGGGCTTCCGCCTTTCGCTTCACGCCATCTTGAGCGAGCTTCTCGAGTTCTATCAATTCCGCATCGTTGGGAAATTCCGCGGCCGCCCCCTGCAGCAGATCGAGCGCGCGAGCGTAGTCGCTGGAATGCAAGCACGTGTCAATCTGTTCGACCAGACGTGTCTTGGATTCGCTCCGAGCCTGCTGGTCGCGCCGCTTCTGCAGACGTTCCACCTCGAACGTCAGCCCTGGATACTGGCTGTAGATCGTGCGCAGGATCTCCCAATCGTTGAGCGCATCGCCGTACGAACTCTGTTCTTCGTGAAGGTGTGCCCGGGCAACGATAGAGTTGACCAGGTCGCGTTTGTCCTGCACCAGCCGCAGAGCCCGTTCGAAGTGCGACTCTCCGGGATGCAGATCGAGCGCCTCGCGCAGAACGTTCACGCGCTTGTCCAAGTCCGGCTCCGCTTCTACCTGGCGATCGATCGATGCGATGAAGGATGAGAGCTCCTGCCGCTGCTGCTCCTCGATGTCGTACTTGAGGGCCTGGAAGATCGCATTGCTCGGATACTTCGCCAGATATGCCTGGCAGGCATCCATCGCCTTGCGGAAGTTGTGCTCGGTGAGGTTTCTCCTCGCCTCGGCGTACGCAGTGTTCATCGCGTCGTGCTCGGACCGCACCTCGTTGTAAAAACTCTGATAAGTGGTCCCGCTGTCGCGATTGATGGAATCAGGAGCGCGCCGGTCAAGATCGAGCACCACACCCAATTTCGCGAGCGCGTTGCTGACGTCGCCCTTGTGCCACGCGTCCATGGCGGCACGATGGAGCTGCTCTTTCTCTTGACGCAGTTTCTTATATTCCTGCTCTTGCCGGTCGACTTCCGCCAGCAACTGCAGCGCTCGAGCCTCCTGCGGGCGGAGTTGGAGAACATTCTGCAAAGCCTCGCGGGCATGCGGGTAGGCGTGGTTGTCGATGTGCTGCCGGGCCAGGCGATACCAGTTATCGATCTGCCGTTCGCTGCGGCGGTTCTCAATCCGACTCTTCATAGTCAGGGCGGTGGCGTTGTCGGGTTCGATCTGCAGAGCTTCCTGCAACTTCTGCAGGGCGAGCGGATCTTCTTCTTCCTCAAACCGCGCCCGCGCGGCATCGAGCAACTGAGAGAGCGTCTTGCGCCGCACTGCGCCGTCGAGCCGGCGCCGCATCGAACCAATGGAATCGTCCATATGGCCTTCGGCTTCCAGTTCGCCGAGGATTTCTCCGGCAAACTGAAAATCGCCTTCTTCCAGCGCCTTGGTCGCGCGCTGCAGCCGTGGGCGGGTGCGCTCCGGATCGAAAATCTCGATGGGCTCATTGCGCAACGCCTTGTTGAGCGTGTCGCCAAAATCACGCGCACTTGCAAAACGATGCCAGGATTGCTTGGCCATCGCCTTGTGCAGCACACGGCTGACCGGCTGGCTTACCGTCGAATTCAGTTCCGCCGCCAGCGGCGGGATCTGACGCAGAATTGCGTCGACCACTTCATCGGCCCGCGCCCGCTGGAACGGATTTCGGCCGGTCATGGCCTCGTAGCAGACAACGCCTAGAGAAAAAATATCGGATGCCGGCGAGAGAGCCTTCAATTCAATCTGCTCGGGCGACATATAGAGCAGTGTCCCTTTTTGCGCGCGTGTGGTGTGCGCATCGGCCATGTGGGCAACGCCGAAATCGATAATCTTCACCGAGTCATCTTCCATTACGAAGATATTGCTCGGCTTCAAATCGCGGTGGATCAAGCCGCGTTCGTGCGCCGCCTGCAAGCCTCGGCAAGCCTGGGAAATAATGTCAATCGTGCGCTCGACCGTGAGACGATGGCTGGCCTTGCGGATAAAAGACTCCAGCGTGGTGCCGGGCAGCAGCGGCATCACGAAATAGGGCTTCTTCTTGCCTTCTTCTTCGAACTCCCCAATGTCGAAGATCTCCACGATGTTGGGATGGCTCATGGAGGCGAGCACGTCGCACTCCTTGTAGAACAACTGCAGCGAAGCCGGGTCGGGAATGTCGAGAATCGTCTTGACCGCAACTTCCCGGCGCACGACGGTATCGTAGGCCCGGTAAACAAGGCCCATGCCACCCTGCCCGAGAATCTGCCGGACCTCGTAGCGGCCTGCCAATTTTCTAGGTGAAGCGGGATTTTCCATGGCGCACCCCGGTTCGGGGGCCTTAGCATCTTAATGGATTTAGCCGAAAAATGTAGATCCGTTCCGCGGCGGGCGCGGAAAATCTCAGACGATCTATGAGTCTCCGGCCACTTAAGGGGATCGCCGCTGCGAAGGTGTTACGCCCGCAGCAGGTTGCGCGCGATGAACAAGACGTTGGCCGGGCGCTCGCCCAGCCGCCTCATGAAGTAGGGATACCACTCGCTGCCGAAGGGAATATAGATGCGGACGCGCCAGCCCTCGCGCACCAGACTCTGCTGCAGGTCGCGGCGGATACCGTAGAGCATTTGGAATTCAAACGAGTCCCGGGAAAGATGCTCGCGCGTGGCGAAAGCCTGGGCTTGCCGAATGATGCTCTCATCGTGTGTCGCCAGCCCGTGATAAATGCCGCTCTTCATCAGAGTCTTCATCAGCTTCACGTAGTTGGCATCGACCTCGGACTTCGCCGCGAATGCGATCTCCGGCGGTTCCTTGTACGCGCCTTTGCACAGGCGGATACGGATGCCTTCACTCAAGAGTTTTTCCACGTCGCTCTCGGACCGCCTCAGGTACGCCTGAATCACCGTGCCGACGGAGTTGGCATTACCGGGTAAGCGGTGGAGTTCGTGGACGAAATCCAGAGTGCGTTGTGTGTACGGCGAGCCTTCCATGTCGACGCGCACAAAGCCGGGAGGGTTCATGGATGCGGCCTTGGCGACCAGCCCGCTAACAATCTCTCGCGCCAGCTTCTCATCCACATCGAGCCCCATGTGAGTGAGCTTGAGACTGATATTGGCGTTGAGTTGGTGAGCGGCGATGGCGTCGAGAATTTGATCATAGAGCTGTGAACTAAGGCGCGCTTCGTCGGGATTGGTGACATTTTCCCCGAGGTTATCGATGCTCACACTCATGCCGGCGCGATTGATGGCTTGCGTGGCGCGGACGGCGTCCGCGATTTCAGTGCCGGCAACAAAACGGCCGGAGACGCGTCGGCCGATCGAGGAACGCTCGGCAAAATTGCGCAAAGATGGATTTTCGGAGAGACGGACGAAGAAAGTTCTTAACATGCCGCACCTGACAAATAATCCGCCCACGGCGGTTGCTGGACGAGGAGGAAGATCACAGAAAGTTGTATCACAATGAGGGTATACCGCAGCTAGGACCGCGATCACAAATCGCCCTGAAGGCGCCGGACAGGAATGGTGGCTGCGACTAAAGCGTGAATTTCAGTTCGATCATCTCGTGGGTTTCGTGGGGCGCCGGCTCCCATTTCCACTGCCGCAATGCGTTCTGGGCAGATTGGACGAGCAATGGGTGCCCACCCTTCACTTCCACGGACTTAACCGTGCCATTGGGCGCAACCAGTACGTCGGCCTTTACTCTGCCTTGGATGTTCATCGAGCGGGCCAGGCTGGGATATTGCGGAGTCACGCGAGTCACAATTGCTCGCGGGTTCTCGGAATGCTCCTGAGCAAGAAGGCCGCAGGGAGCGAGCATCAGGAGCGCGAGCGCCGCAAGTGCAATACGGTACAGCATAAGGTTCGATTGCCCACACAGGTGATAAGAGAAATGTAATCTGAGAGTAGATTACCTAGGTAATGCAGCAAAGAAGGTTTCCGTAAGAATGGATCGATCGCCATTGGCCAAGCAACAAGGGATTGCTGGCCTGTTCCGCCACCGCGACGCTCAGCCCCCCTGTTCTTCCAGGAATTTCTCCACCTCGATAGCCGCCATGCAGCCGCTTCCGGCGGCGGTGATGGCCTGGCGATAACGCCGGTCTTGCACATCGCCACAGGCAAATACGCCGTGGACTTTGGTTCGAACGTAGTTGTGCGTTTTAAGGTATCCGTCCTCATCGGTATCGAGTTGGCCCTCGAACATCTTCGCGTTCGGGTCGTGACCGATGCCGAGGAATAACGCGCTGGTGGGGAAATCCCAAACTTTGCCGGTCTTTACGTTTCGCAGCTTGAGGCCCGTGACTTCCTGCTTGGTGTGATCGTAAACGTCTTCGACCACGGTGTCGGCGAGGAATTGGATCTTGGGGTTGCTCTTGGCCCGATCCAGCATGATCTTCGAAGCGCGAAAGCTATCGCGGCGGTGAATCAGCGTGACCTTGGTGGCAAAACGAGTCAGGAACAGGGCTTCTTCCATGGCGGAATCTCCTCCGCCGATCACCACAATTTCCTTCCCGGAGAAGAAGAAACCGTCACAAGTGGCGCAGGAAGATACACCGTGGCCAATGAGCTTCTGCTCATTGGGCAGGCCGAGCCAGCGCGCGGAAGCGCCGCTGGCGATGATGAGCGCCTCAGCGTGTACCTGGTGCTTGCCCAGATGAAGCAGAAACGGGCGCTGACTAAGGTCCGCGCTGGTAAGGTGTGCCATGCGGTACTCGGCGCCGAAGCGTTCCGCCTGCTTGCGCATGTTCTCGATCAGTTGCGGTCCCAGGATTCCCTCGGGGAATCCGGGGAAATTCTCCACCAGCGTCGTAAGCGAAAGCTGGCCGCCGGGTTCGTGGCCTTCCACCACAAGAGGTTTCAAATTGGCGCGCGCAGCGTAAAGCGCAGCGGTGTGTCCGGCGCAGCCGGAACCGATGATGACTACTTTGCGGATTTCGCTCATGATTTTTCAGTGCTAGCGGTTAGATTGCTCATTTCAGATTTCGATGCACGGCGCTGTTTGGACCACCGGGAACCAAGGGAATCTCAGCCTGGCGGAGGCTGGAGCGCACAGACACTCCTACTCATTTTTTCCTTCAGCGGGCTTGGCAGATTTCGGTTTGGCTGGCATTTTCGCCGCGGCAGGTATCTGGGCCAGTTCTGCGGTCACAGCGCGACGAACGCCAAGCACGCTCCGATAGTCGGCAAGCACTTCGGAGGCGCTGCGGAATAGCGGCTCGTAGACGCTCTGGTCAGGATGAGGCCCGTTCTGCGAGCCGGCGCAGCGGGCCAGCGCCACCGACGACTTTCCGAATCGCTCCAACCGGATGCGGCTGGCTGGCGTATTAGCCGCAAGCATGGTCGCCGCGCTGCTGATCGATGACGCGCTGTCCTCGATCGAGACCTGGATCAAGTCTTTGGGATCGCGCAGGTGAAGGACAAGCGTCTCGACCATGTTCTGCCCGTCGTTGCTGAAGGAATACTGCACGCTCGAAAAAACGGCTTGTGCGGAGAATTCGCGCCGAATGCGGACGTAGCGTGCTACCGACGGCTCGTCAGAAATCTGAGCGTTCTGTCCGGGTTGGAGCAAGTTCGGCGCATCCGTTAGCGTGGAGACACCATGTGACACTTCGAAGTCCGGACCGAACAACGGCTGCTTAGGAATGCGCGCCAACGCCGCCGATATCTCCTTCTGCTCCCCTGCGGACGGCGTGCAAACGTTCAGAACGTTGACTTTCACCTGCGGCTGAGTTGCGTTTGGCTCGGCAGCCTGCTGCGATACGGCGGGAAGAGCTAGCAGCAAGGCACCCAATATAAGAATGAGTTTTGAGGGCACTGCCGAATTCTAAATGATGACTAGCAAAACCTTAAACTGAGATCGTAGCGCAAAGAGTTTCGCCATGGCGGCGAAGGCGATTAGAATTCATGGCATGGCGAATCTGACACTGGTTTACGGCATGCGGCTGCTGCCCTCAGAAGACGTAGCCGAAGTAGGGCAGGCTCCCGTGAAGCTTGCCAACGGACGGGAGGCACATGTCACCATGCACGTGCTCGAAGGCAGCAAGGAAGAGATCGAGAAGCAGTTGCGCACCAGTCTCGAGGCCTTCTTCGATTTGTATCCGGAAATCTAGCGGGCTGCTGAAAACTCGACTTGCCGCTGCGTTTTGAATTGGCGCGGCAGCCGCGCTGTAAGTGGCACAAAGTGGACCGCGGCTTTAGCCGCGGCGTTTAGCCTCCGATCCTATGCCGGGCAGCGAATTGAGACCATGAGGGAGTCTTATTGGAAGTTGCGCGCGAGCCTGGTGACGGCCGGTTTATGGCCGCAGGGCTGGATTGCGCGCGGAGCTTGCTATTCACTGGGCTTCGCCATCGGGCTTTTCGCTCTTCAGTTGCTGTTGCAGATGTTCGCGCCTGCGGCGGCGCGCAGCATGGGTGGTTGGGTTAAGTTTCTTGTTTTCGATGCCGCTTTGCTCTTCTCCATTGTCGCCTTCCGCTGGCTCAAACGAAAGATTCTGTGGCGCCTGCGCAACCGGCTGATCGTGACCTACGTCTTCATTGGCGTGATTCCCGCTGTGCTTCTGATTGCAATGGCGCTCATCACGCTTTACGGGTTCGCGGGACAATTCGCCATTTTCGTAGTGACCTCGGAGATCAACTCACAGTTGCGCCGGATGGAGGCGGTGAACGCCGCGGTTGGCAACGAGCTGGCAGCGCGTTTGGAGCGTGGGGACACTGCCGCCGCCGAGTCTTTGGCTGGATTGAGGAAGCGCGATGCTGCCTGGCGGCGCCGGCAGATGTGTGCCTGGTACGGCGACCAATCTCTGTCTTTGGATGATCAATCCAAGGTCCCACCTTTCTCTCTCCCAACCTTTGTAGGACAAGAAGGTATGCGCGACATCACGCGCGACAACGACGGACTGCACCTGCGTGTGGTCACGCTGCTTCCCGCGGGATCGAAGACACTCACCGTGGTCAGCAGCGAGCCCTTTGACAAGGAGTTGTTGGGAAAAATTGCGGTGGACATGGGCGAGATCACGCTCTTGGACGACGCAAGAGGCATATCGGGAAACAGGAGCGGATCGCAGGCCTCTGCGCCGCAAACGAGCACTCCTGTGAATGCCGGAACCAGCAATGGCGGAATTGTCGTCAGCGAGAGCAAGAACGGAACCACGGTGGACTTGCATCCCAGCCCCACATTTACGGTGGGCGCGGTGCCAGTTGCGGCGGGCAGTATGGACCGTGAAGTCACGTTCTTCGCACCGCTGCCGGTGCTGGACTGGAAAACCGGGGAGCGAGAGTCGACTGGCGCTCTGGTGGTGCAGGTGCGGACACGTCCTTCGGTGCTTTATGGTCATCTGTTCGCGGCGTTGGGAGAGTTCGTCCGCGGTGTGGAATACATTCTTCTTGGGATTCTCATCTTCTTCGCAGTGATCGAGTTGATTGCCCTGATCATAGGCACGCGAATGACGCGGACGGTGACCCGCGCCGTGGCGGAGCTCTATGACGCTACCAAGCACGTGGACCGCGGCGACTTCAGCCATCGCATTCCCGTCGAATCCGAGGACCAGTTGGCGCAGCTTTCCCTGTCGTTCAATTCGATGACGGAGTCCATCGAGAAGCTGATTCAAGAACAGAAAGAGAAGCAGCGGCTCGAGGGCGAACTCGCCATTGCTCAAGAAGTTCAGGCGCAACTGTTTCCGCGGCAGGTTTCGGAGCTGGAGTCGCTCGAAGTGCACGGCTTCTGCCGGCCGGCGCGCACGGTGAGCGGCGACTACTACGACTTCCTCACGGCCAGCTCGCACAAGCTGATTCTGGCCGTCGGCGATATCAGCGGGAAGGGAATTTCGGCGGCGCTGCTGATGGCGACCATCCACTCGGCAGTGCGCGCTTACAGTGTGGAGAGCTTGCCCCAGTTTCGCGAGCCAATGATGCGGGAGCCCGTTGCGGTGGGTGCGGTCGCAGGCGCGGGCAGGATTATGGCGGCGTGGCCTGAGGGCGTTGAGATTTCTCCTGGAGCGCTGCTCGGGCTGCTCAATCATCAACTCTATGAGAGCACTCCGCCGGAGAAATATGCCACGCTGTTTCTCGGAATCTACGATGGACGATCGCACCACCTGACCTACAGCAACGGCGGACATTTGCCTCCAATCCTGATCGGGACGGACGGTGCAGTGCGGCGGCTGGAAGCAGGCGGGACGGTGATCGGGCTGTTCGATGACAGGACATACGACGAAGGCGCGGTGGAAATGCATCCCGGAGAAATTCTCCTGGCGTATAGTGACGGCGTCACCGAGCCGGAAAACGAGTTCGGCGAATTTGGCGAGGAGCGGCTGATCGATCTGGTAAGCGCGAACCGGCGCGCGCCGCTCGTCCAAATCAGCCAGACGGTTACGGCGGCGGTCGATGACTGGATCGGCGATAACGAGCAGCCCGATGACATCACGCTGGTGCTGGCGCGGGCGCGGTAGGCGGTTCTCAGTTCTCAGTTCGATTCCAGCGGGTGAAGGTTGCCTGATCGGACTGTGCATTCCTCCCTGAGGATAAAGTTGGCGGCCGATGTTTCGTGGGCGCTGAATCGTTCGCTCCCTGGCTGAAGAGCCGGGGTACCTGTGATCTTTCAACACGTTGTTCCCACTCCAAGACCCTACGAGCGCCGTCGCCGCAGGAGCGGTGCGAAAGTGCAAATCGGCTGTAACGATTTGCAAGGCGCGGACTTATCGCGCCGTCTTTTGCACGGCTCGATGCCAAAACCAAGTCTGATCGACCCGGTTTTGATGGGAACAACGTCTTGACGGATCACAGGTACCCCACCCACCTCCCCTATTAGAATCATCACGTTAGCGAGAAATTCCCCGCAAAATACGTTTTTCAAAGAACTTAGGTACTAAAGTATCTGAAACAAAGGACTTCGGGGCGGGGCGAGTTGGTCTGTGCCAACCGTCACGGCCTGGACCATGATCGCGCATGGGATGGGCTGTGAGCAAGGTTAGATGTCACAACGGGCTTGTGGAATATCTTGGGGCGGTGTCGTTCCATCGCTGCGGCCCACTCTTTTGGCGAACGCGAAGGGATGGGCCATCCGCGACGGGAAAGCTTGTCGAAACGCTGATTATAAGGTACGCTTCAGTCTCCCCAGGGTTGACCCCAAGGTGCTCTAGGAATCGGCTCTCTGCCGGTCCTTTTCGGCGGTCTGATTCAAGAATTTAGTTGCCGATCTACATTCGCGCCGACCGCTCAGGCGGGCGGTTTGTTCGCTGGGAGTGACTAAATGCCGAGCCCCCAAAAAAGAAGTACCGACGAAAAGGGCAGAAGTCTCAGTCTGTAACTGCCCTCGAGGAGCAGTATCTTCGACGCCTCGGAATGACCCCCGAAGCTTATACCGCGATCGGTGCGTTCGAAAAGCTGAAGGGGCAGGAAAAGCTCAGGGCAGCCCGAAAGATCATCACAGAATCCATAATCGACGCGGTGGCCAAACCCGACGTTCGCTCCGCCCTTTCGATCGCCGAAAGCGAATCTCTATTGAAGGGCTACGCTACCCTGGATGAGCCACATCGGGCGGAGATTGCGAACTTCATCGAGAAGATAACCGAGTATCTTCGTGATGCTACGCGCAAGAGACCCTTTAACGCACTCATGTTAGCAGCTCCCGGCGCCGGTAAGTCACATTTCATCGAGCAGCTAGCAATTAAGATGAAGGCTGATCGGGTTGCAGGCGGTCACCTTCAACATGGCGACTATGCAGTCCACCGATGACATGGCGCAGCCCGTCGACGAGCTACGCAATCTAAAGGTCAACGATCGCTTCCCGCTTCTGTTTCTTGACGAGTTCGACAGCGACCCCTCATGCTACGCCGCGCTTTTACCCCTTTTGTGGGATGGGTCTCTTCACGTCGGTCACCGCGACTTGAAGTTGGGAAAGGCCGTGATAGTTCTCGCTGGGAGCAATCCCGATCTACCGAAGGCGATGGACCAGTCGGCGAAAATGGGCCTCAATCCCGAGACCCAGGAGGAGTTCATTCCGGCTGGTAAGTTAATTGACCTGCTCTCGCGGATTAACGGAGGAGTAATCAACATACCTGAGTTTGATCTTCGGACTGGTGAACGTGATCGCCGCGTGGATAAGGTTTGTGCGACGGTCTCTCTTCTCCGGCGTCGCTTTGGAGAGCAGCTAACCGTAATACCGCGGTCTCTCCTGCGATTCATTGCGCACACGACGTTTCGCTATAGCGCCAGAAGTATTGCCCATCTGATCGAGGTTATCGATAGCGATGCTTTTCACGATGGCGCCTTGGATGGCGGAGGACTAGGCTTGCCGACAAACAGCGAGAAGAATTTAGCGGACAGTAGTTTGAGACTTCATCTACTGGATAAGGATCAGGGCTTCGGCATCGTAAATCGGTGGCTGGAGTTTGCAAAGGATAAGGCCGTGGTGGGCCTGAGCAAGCGAGGTTTGGAGCCGCTCTTTCGATTCGCCTGGAGTCGGTAGGTGGTACCCGCGGGTGGCCCTCGATAGGGGCGAAGGCCTTCAATTCTGCCGCTGGCCGCCGATTGGCTCTCACCGTGCCTTGCTGGTGTCGTCCCGTCGGGACTCAGTTCCAGTTTTATTGAGCCTGCCCCGGACTTACGTCCGGGGCGATCCTATGCCGCCCCTGAGGGGGCTCGGGCGTCTGACGAACCGTTCTGTATCTTCCACCAACGAGCGGTCTTAACCTCCCCACGCAAGCAATCTTCAGAAAACTTGCAGGGCCGGGGCGTGGTTTCGGCCATGGTTCGGCTTCACGATAATTTCCACATCCTGGTCGAGCGCGACCAGGAAGCGCAGCAGGCGTTCCACGGAGAACTGGCGGAACTCACCGCGCAGCATCTTCGAAACATCGGGCTGGCGGACTCCGAGCAAGCCGGCGGCCTCCACCTGTTTGAGGCCACGAGCTTTTAGGATGGCGTCAATCTTGAATACCAGCTGCGCTTTGACTAAATGCTCTTCCGCGTTGGGCACACCGATGTCCTTGAACACATTGCGGCTTCCGGTTTTGTACCCCTTCTTGTGGCTCATGGCTTTCTCCCCGTGGCAATCTGTTCGGCCTCGCGCAGTCGTTGCCTGATCAACTCCATGTCACGGTGCGGTGTTACTCGCCCAGTCTTCGATTTCTTCTGGAAGATGTGAAGGACATAAACACTGCCCGCATACCGCAACGTGTATACGGCGCGGAATGTGTCACCGCGATGGTCCTTAATGATTTCTACGACTCCCGCCCCGCGAAAGCCGCTCAGCACCTTCGCATCCTGATGCTTGCCACCACGCTGGGCAACATACAGCGCATAGCCCATGTAGTCCTGTACGGTCTCGGGGAACTCTCGCAAATCTTTGAGGCTCGTTCCGACCCAGGTTACCGGTTTTAACGACGGTTCATCGGTCATGGGCAGATATAAATATAGTGAAATCACTATATCATGTCAAGTAACGGGTCGTTGAATCAGATCTTCTGCTTCTTCCACTTCCCCTGCCGGAACAAGATCGCGCTGGCGACGGCCATCGAACTCTCGGCGATGGCGATGGAAAAGAAAACTCCATTGGAATGCATGTGCAGAGGAATGGCCAGCCAGTAGGCCAGCGGAATTTCGAACAGCCAGAAGCCGAAAAAGTTCACGATGGTGGGAGTAATCGTGTCGCCCGCACCGTTGAAGGCCTGCATCATGACCATGAAGTAGGCATATCCAAGGTTGCCATAGCTGATGATGCGCAGGCATGCCGCTCCCAACGGTACGACTTCCGGATCATGGGTAAACAGCCGCACGATCGGTTCGGAAAAAAAATGAAGATAACCCCGATCGAGCCCAGGAAAATCACGTTGTAAAGCCCGGTGCGCCAGACGGCTTTCTCGGCGCGTTCGGGATGTCCAGCGCCCAGGTTCTGGCCGACGAGAGTGGCCGCGGCATTGCTCAGACCCCACGAAGGCAGGATCACGAAAATGACGATGCGGATGGCAATTGTGTATCCGGCGAGCGCCGCGGCGCCGAAGATGCTTACGATGCGCACCAGGCCGATCCAGCTGGTGTGCGCGATGGCGAACTGCAGGATGCCGGTGAACGAAACGCGCACGAGCCGCAGGAGGACATCCCACTGCAGGCGAACCTGCCGCGTGAGGATGCGGAGACGCTCGGTCCCACGCAGGAGGCGATAGAACTGATAGAGAACGCCGATGCTGCGGCCGATGAGCGTTGCCAAGGCTGCGCCGGTCACACCGAGACGCGGAAACGGTCCCCAGCCGAAAATCAGGCAGGGATCGAGGATCAGGTTGATGATGTTCGATACCCAGAGCAAGCGCATGGCGATGGCCGCATCGCCAGCGCCGCGGAAGATGGCGTTGTTGAGAAAGAGCAGGAGCACGGCAAAACTTCCGCCCAGGCAAATCCGGGTGTAGCCGCTGCCGGTCGCGACAATCTCCGGCGATGCGCCCATCCCACGCAGCAGGTTCGGCGCAAACAAAAAGCAAGGGATGCCGACTGCAAGGGAAACTATCAGGCCGAGAGCGATCGCTTGTACGCCTGCGACCGCAGCGCCTTCCGGGTCTTTTTCTCCGATGCGGCGCGCCACCATGGCGGTGGTCGACAGGCTCAGGCCCATGGCCACGGAAAACACCAAGGTCAACATCGACTCCGTGAGGCCCACGGTAGCCACCGCGTTCGCGCCGAGCCGTCCCACCCAGAAGACGTCCACCACCGCGAACAGCGATTCCAGAACCATCTCCAACACCATGGGCACGGCCAGCAGCAGGATGGCGCGATTCAGGCTGCCGGTGGTGTAGTCCTGGTGCGAGCCGCGAACGGCTTCCAATAGAGATGCCCATAATGTGTGCTGTTGCGGAGCCGTGACTGTAACTTCCATAGGTACCTGCGAGCTGTTCGCAACGCCGGCTAAAAGAGCTGGCGAGGATGATAGTCAATTTACCAGAGGTAGATGAGGGGTCCGTTTTGCGGACTCAAGAGAGTGGCGAACTAACGAGGGCTAAACATTCTTGTTTTCCTGAATGCGAATCGTGCACGCGAAATGCAAGGATACTATGTGGGCAACGCACGACTCGCTTCCACCCGCACCTGAGAACACCGTGCTCCCAGTGAACTGCTTACTGATCGAGTTCAAAAACCACGCCACAGCCGTTGCCACTGCTTCCCGCGGTGCAGGTTCCGGTGCCTCCAACCCAAGTGGTGCCGTAAACGTGTCCCTGGAGGTCGACGATTACACCTCCAAAGGGCTGGCCTCCGTCACTGCCGCCGGAAAACCCGTAGAGGCTGCTTAGGGTCCAGCCGCCGTCTACGTTCGGCGTGAGTTTGAAAACTCCCCCGTCGCAAGTCGAGGCGCAATGCTGGGTCGTGCCATAGAGATTGCCAGCCGCGTCGAAGGTCAGCTCGCCACGCGGCCAATCCCCATAGGCACCGAAGTTAGCGATCAGGCTCTCTTTACCTGACGAGTCGATCTCAAAAACTGCGCCGTAGCCGCCCTCGCCGCCGTCGTAGTTCGATCCGTAAAGATTACCGGCTTGGTCGGAGATCACACCGGTCGGAATATGACCGTCGTGAACGCCGAAGCTGTATCGAATGCTCTCGGTCCACACCCCGCCGGAAGCGGGGGTGAGCTGGAAAATGGCGCCCTCGCCGTAGGTGCCGCCCACACTGGCAGCGCCGTAGATAACGTCCCCGGCCGCCAGTATCAATCCGCCGTTGGGACCGCACCCGTCCGGGTCTCCCGCAGGGGTGTAAAGAATGGTTTCCGTCCAATGATTGCCAGAAGGCGTTAACTCGAATACAGTGCCACAACCGTACGGGTCGGCCCCGGAGATGTCACCATACTGCGAGGCAATACCGTAGAGGTTTCCGGCATGATCGAAAACCACCGCACCGGGGTTGCCTCCGTCGCTGCCACCTTGGAAACGATGGAGAACCTTTTCCGTCCAGTCGCCTCCGCTGCCTGGCGTCAATTCGAAAACAACTCCGCAGCCATATTCGATGGAGACGCACGTCGCGTTGCCGCCGCCGTAGGCAGTCGTGCCATACAGATTCCCGGTGCTGTCGAAGGTTAAGCCGACGTACGGATAGGAGCCGTCCTGTTGCCCCTGGAATGAGTAGATTATTTTTTCCGTCCAGGTTCCATCGCCGGCCGGAGAGAGTTCGAAGACCGTGCCACAACCTGTCTGGCGACCGAGTTCACCACGGCTGTGGCAGGCCCCGCTGCCGCCGAAGGCGGTCGTGCCATAAAGATTGCCCGCCTTGTCGGCGATCAGCCCTGCGGTGGGGTAGGAGCCGTCGCTCCCTCCCTGAAAGCTGTAGAGCACTTTCTCGGCGTTGGCCCGAATACTGGTGGCCAAGAGAATCACGGCAAAAGTCGCTAGAGCCAGCGTGACCGCAAGTGAGGACTTCTTGGGTTGCATAGGAACCTCTTCGTGGTAGCGGTTAACCAGGAACCGAACACTGGGCTGGGGAACCCAAGCAAATCTGGCGACTCATATCGTAAGGCCAGCCCTCTGACAAGCTTGTTAGTTCTGCTTGGAGGCTCCTGTTACCTGTTTTTTCGGTAGCAGCGTCACCCGCGCGGTCACGGCCAGATTCTTCACCATGCCTCCCAGGACAACGGGGCCGAGCGGAGTTTCCAACAGGCCGCGGCCGTCGGCCCGCGGATCGGAGAAGGTTTCGGTGAGGGTGTCCCAGCGATGTTGGTGAAGATCGTAGGCAAAAGTGAAGGTGGAGACCCCTAGAGGCTTGCCATCGTAGGAGGCACCCTTGTAATCGTGGGGCGTGGGGGTGCCTCCGGAGAAATAAACCTTATGTTCGCGGTCAGCTCCGCCACCGGAGATGCCGAAGCGAGCGGTGCCGGGATGCGGCGGCAGCTTGCTCCATTCAATCTTGAGGGGATCTTTCTTATCGATTTTGCCCAGCCAGCACTCGTCGGAAGAAACGTAACGCGGACCGCCCTTCGGACCCGGCTTGGCGCCGTCCGCAATCACGATGGCTTCGTCGGCCACGCCGCCAGCTAAACCAAAGACGGGAGTGCCGGGAAACGGAGTAGCTTGGCTCCACGTATCTTTCTCTATGTCATACACCTGCACAGTGTTCACAGGGCCGGCGGGCGACCGGCCACCGATCAGGTAGACGAATCGGTCATGGGTCACGCCAACAACCGCGCTATCGACTGCGACAGGTATGTCTTTAGCGCGGGACCAGCGGCGGGCGGTGGGTTCGTAGACGTTGACATCCGGCACGGTGATCTCGCCTCCCTGGCTATCTACGACGTACCCACCCATGAGAACGATCAAGCCCTTGGCTCCAGCAGCGGCGGCGTTCAAACGGCCCGCCACTCCCGGCACGTCGCGTCCCTTGGTCCACTTCGCCGAGCGGGCGAGCGTCATGACGTAAACCTGGTTGGTAACGTCGTCCCAGGTTTTCTTGGGACCAACCCCCATCATGGAAAATAGCAGGAAGCCGCCTTTGAGGCTGGCGACGGCGTTGCCGGAAACCGCTGCGGGCATCGCGGGGAACTGGGGTAGTTCGTCATCTGCGCCCAGCACGATCGCGGCGCAAAGCACCAGGAGGACAAAGGCGGACAATTTTTGCATTGCAGAGATATTACCGCACAATGCGGATCAGGCTCCGAGGCTGATCCCCCGTTAGAACCAGCCCTGCCGTATTGGCTTTCTAAGAAAGAAGCAACTCTTCAGAACTGGACTTTCAAAATCGGATCTTTTAAAACCAGGTCTTGCGGCGATATTCGCGGTAAGCATCGCCAAATGCAGCTTCGAGAACCTTGGCCTCTCGGCGGGCACGCAGCCTTTGCATGGCCACGATTGCCAGAAGAAACAGCCATAAGATGGGCCGGTGCACGATCAGGACGAGCCCGGCAAGCAGGACTACTCCAAATACATAGATGGGATTGCGTATCCTCGCATAGACCCCGCGTGTAACTAATTGACGGGCCTCCGCCCTGATGGCGAAGGACTTGCCCAGTTGGAAGCGCGCGGCGGCAATCCCGCCGATACCAACCACCACCAGGACCGCGCCAACGGCGCGTTGCAAATCCCATGCGCTTGGACGGGAAAATATCAGCCAGAGAGTCGCCGCGACGGCGACGACTTGCACAAAAGTAAAAAAATAGAGCGTGCGGCCTTGCATGGATGCGTCCTTTGTCGATGCGAGCCTATTCAAACAACACTTATTCAATCAGCACTTATTCAATCAGGCCCTGGCGTACGGCGTGAATGAAGTCCGTATAGGCTGGGGCGTTTCCACCGGCGCGGACCTGGCTGGCGATCTGTCCGCGATGATATGCCGAGTGCAGCAGGACGTGAGTCAAAACGTCTTCCACCGTGCTTGTCCACGGCTCGCCTTTGCTGTTTTGGTAGGCGACCGTTTCGGAGAGTCCCGCGGGAGAAAGCTCGAAGAAATATTCGCGCCATAGTGAAGCGAGTTCGGCGATTTGAGCCTCGCACTCGTCGAGGGTGCAATCCGGCCAGACCGGCAGGCTTTGCGGTTGTTTCCGGATGCGCTCCAGCCACAGCCGCTTGGCCGAGACAATGTGCGCCAAAAGTTGCAGCGGCTTTGCCGGCGCAACATCGGCTGCTTTTAGCCCGGCGAGGACTTCGCGGTTGGCCCATTCATCGTAGACAAACTCGCGACGCAGATGATCGAGAAGTTCCATGACTTAAACAGATGAGTGAAGATGGCGCCGAGAATCAAATCCTGCAGAAACCTCACCCGGCTGCCTGATCGAAAGACGATCCGCGAACGCCTTCCATCAGAAAGCCGCTCGGAGTCAAGCCTTCCATTCCGATAGCCGTAGCTGGCGCATTAAACCCCGACCCTGAGCTTGGCGAAGCCTTTGCGAATCACGTCCACCGTATCCTCCGCCAGCTTCAGCCCCGGCAGTTCCTCCCGGCTGAACCACCGAACTTCAGAGGCGTCGCTCGCAGCCGCAATCTCTCCCGCAACCCGGCGGCACAAAAAATCAATCAATACATAGTGATACTGCACGCGCTTGTCGGCATCGCGCAGCACGCGGTCGTAAACACCCAAAAGTTCTCCGGCCTCGACCGTGAGTCCGGTTTCCTCGCGCGCCTCACGCACCGCGGCCTCGCGCACCAGTTCGCCTACTTCGAGCACGCCTCCCGGGATCGACCACTCGTCCTGCAGGGGCGGGTGCCTCCGTTTCACAAGTACCACGCGCGCGTCCTCAATAATGATGGCGCCCACCCCCACCAGCGGAACTTCAGGGAATTCGCGTTGCACGGTGCAAGGATTCTATCCCATGCAGCGAAGCCGAAAATCGTTGACCACGAAGAGCACGAAGTTTCACGAAGGAAATCTCTTCATTCACGTCTTCGCGAAACTTCGCGCCCGTCGCGGTCAATGTTCTTGGTTTTTCTCTGTGCCTCTGTGTCTCTGTGGTTAAATGGTGTTCGCGATGCCCCTGGAAGAATACAAACGAAAGCGCAAGTTCGATCAAACCCCCGAGCCTCCGCCAAAGGTTGAAAGCAAGGTGGGTCACCGCTTCGTCGTGCAGAAGCACGACGCCACGCGCCTGCACTACGACTTTCGCCTGGAAATGGAAGGCGTCCTGAAATCGTGGGCCGTTCCCAAAGGCCCGTCGCTTGATCCCGCGGATAAGCGCCTCGCCATGCAGGTGGAAGATCATCCCGTTTCGTATTTCGATTTCGAAGGCATCATCCCGGAAGATAACTACGGCGCGGGCATCGTGATGGTCTGGGACGTCGGCACCTGGCAGCCTCTTTCTCCCGTTCCAGTGCAGGGAAAATACGTGCCCGGTACCGAGGCCGAAGCCGCTGCCATGCTGGCCAAAGGCGATTTGAAGTTCCGTCTCAAGGGGAAAAAATTAAATGGAGACTTCGCGCTGGTCAAGATGAAAGGCCGCCGTCCCGGAAGCAAAGGCAACGAATGGTTGATGATCAAAAAGCATGACGACCACGTGGTCGAAGGCTACGACATCGATGCCTTCGACGAATCAGTACTGAGCAAGCGCAGCCTGGCGGAGATCGCCGGCGACGCCGGATCGGCCGAGTGGCGAAGCCGTCCATCCGGACGAGGCAAGTTGAAAGCCGCATGGCTGGCCGATGCTGTCGCGAAACTCGACAAGAAGAATTTCGCCATGAAGACCACTGTTAAAAAAAAAACGAAAGAAATAACCACAGAGAACACGGAGGAACAAAAATTAAAGCAAGCTGAGCCAATCCAGCCCAAGCCTTACCCTGTGCCCTCCGTGCCCCCTGTGTTAAATGCCCTACCTTCCGCGTCCCCAGCTCCAATCAAGCGCCCCATGCCCGCCGCAATCCATCCCATGCTGGCCACATCCGTAGATAAACCCTTCGACGGCCCGGAGTGGCTGTTCGAGATAAAATGGGACGGCTATCGCGCCATAGCCTTCATTGAGAACGGCCAACTGCGCCTGGTCTCGCGGAATCAGAACGAACTCACGCCGCGGTTTCCCGAGCTGAAAGATCTGCCGAAGTTCGTCAAGGCGAAGAGCGCAATTCTCGATGGCGAAGTGGTCGCGCTCGACGACGAAGGACGAGCCTCTTTCAGCCTGATGCAGCAGCGCACAGGTTTTCGCCCCCACGGGCGCCGCGGCACGGTCAACGCCGACGTCCCAGTCTTGTACTACGCCTTCGATCTCCTCTATCTCGACGGCTACGATTGGCGGCGCGTGCCGCTGCAGCAGAGAAAAGAAAAGTTAGCTGCGCTGCTGGTCACGGGCGATTCCGTGCGCTATTCCGATCATTACGAGCGGCAGGGGAAAGCTCTGTTCGAAATGGCGCGCGCAAAAGGCCTCGAAGGCATCCTCGCCAAAAAGCGCGACAGCATTTACCAGGAGCGCCGCAGCACCGAGTGGCTGAAGATCAAAATCACCCACCGCCTGGAATGCGTAATCGGCGGCTACACCGAACCGGAGGGCAGCCGCGCCCACTTCGGCTCGATCGTGCTGGGACTCTATGGCAGCCAGGGCCGGCTGCTCCACGTCGGGCAGGCCGGTAGCGGATTCGACCAGGTTTCGCTCGATGAAGTCTGGAAACTCCTAAAGAAACGGGAGACCAGGAAGAACCCATTCCACGGCGAAGTCGAGGCCCTGCGAGAAGTGTATTGGGTAAAGCCGGAGTTGGTAGCCGAGATCGAGTTTGCCGAATGGACCGGCGGCGCCAGCGCAGGCAGCGGTCCCAAACTGCGCGCCCCCGTATTCCTCGGCCTGCGCGATGACAAAGACCCGAAAGAATGCCTGCTGGAAGAAGCTAAGCGAAGCTAAGCTAATGAGAACCGCAAACCGAAAACTGCTAATTGCTAACTGCTAACTGCCAATTGCTACTTAATATCCTTCATCCCCAGCAACGTCCCATAATCGTGCCCACCCGGGTCAACGGCCCGCGCAACCACGGCGGCAAATGCATCCCGCAGTTCCGGACACTTCGCCACCAGCGCCTTCATCAGGCTTAAATTGCTCTGATAAGTCTGCGCGGTGTTGGAAACGTCCGCCGCTTGGTATCGAACGATCAAGTCGAGATCGCCGCCCACTTCTTCCGGAAACAGCGCGGTCAGCTTGTAGGTTGTTGTCCCCGCCACAAGATCTGCAGTCTTACCCTCCGCCGGAAAGTCAGCCGGTTGCAGCTTTTGCGACTCGTCGTAAAGCTTGTCGCTGGCTAATGTGCTCATGAACGGCAGTGGCGCAACCAGCGACCGCGCCTCCAGAAAATAAAGCCACGCGTTGTGCGCCTGCCCCTTGCTCTGGAACTCGCGGGCCCGCGCAACAAACCACGCACTGTCATGGCCGCCGGCTTCTGCCAACTTAATATAGAGTCCGCCGAGCTTCCAGTCGGAACCTTGCTGCTGCACGATCACCGAAACCGTATACGCGCCCTTCGATGAAGTCGCATCCACAATAACCACGCCGTACTTCCCGGGCGCAAGATCGTTCAGGTAGAACACCGCACTATCGCGGGTTTGGCCCTTGCTCCCGAAAACTCCACAGTAAAATTCCGCACGCGGAATTGCCGCCGTGCCTCCCGCTTCCAGCAGAAAAGGTGAACGCTCCGTCGCCTTGGACCCCTGCAGCGCAGCTTCCTTGTCCTTGACAATAGCTTCAATGCCGGAAAAATCGGAAGTCAGGCTAGGCGCTGCACTCTGCCGCAGCGCGGCTGTATCGCCCTTGGCGACGAAATCGAAATAGCGCAGGCCGGCAGCGGTAAGAGCCGTGCGCGTGCTGTCGTCCATGTCGCTCGCGGTGGCGCAACTCTCCGCCAATACTCTCGTCGCGGCAAACGTCAGCAGAACCAGCGCGGCACAACGCAGCAGCCGGTCCCCGCGCCGCATGGTCAACGACGATCTGCTATTCAGAAAACAGCGCTTCAGGAAGCAGTCGGTCTTAAACACTTCTTACGCTCCGATCTTGCGCTCCGAAGAGAAAATTGTACGCTCCACCTGTGCCCCAGCAAGTGCAAGCAATTGCACATCTGGATCTGCGCCCGATCTCGAATTTCTGCCTGCAAGACACTAAAGTCAATCCGTTCTATAAGGTAGATGAGCCCTGGTGCGGCGGCGAACTACCGCTGCGAAACCGGAAAGCGGTGCTAGAATTGCTCCTAAGATACCTACCGTCTCCCCAGAAGTGAATCGTGAAGTCAATAAAGATTGCAGTGGAGGTTCTGTCATGAGCGCGAGATTCAAACTTACAGGTTTACTGGTGGCCGGCGTTCTATGCCTGCCCATCGCGGGCAGGGCTGACACGCAAACGCCGCATCGCGTGCACAAGGTCAAGAAGCAGTTGCCACCCCCGCTGCCCTCGGGACCGCAAGGCCCCGTGCCCCAGATCCCTCTGGATGCCATCCCAGCCGTCGCCCCCGAAGTGACCTATCAGGATGGACTGCTCACCATTGTCGCCCCCAACTCCACCCTGGCCGACATTCTGCGTGGCGTCCGCAAGCATACCTCTGCCGATATCGAAATCCCAGCCGCGGCCAGCGAGCGAGTGGTAACGCGTCTGGGCCCCGCGCCAGCCCGCGAGGTAATGGCCGAGCTGCTGAACGGATCGCATTTCAATTACATCCTGCTGGGCTCGCCGGAAGATGCCAACGCGCTGGTCCGGGTCGTGCTCGTACCCAAAACGTCTGACACGCCAACTCCACCGGCCCAGGCAGCCAACACCCCACCCGCGCCCGCCGCCGCTGCGGATGCTGCCGATGCCGCCGACGATCCCGCCACCGACGATACTCCCGACCAAGGCACGGCCGAGGCCGAGCAGCCCGCTGCTCCCCCCGCCGACCAGCCCGGCGCAAAGACTCCGCAGCAAATGTTGCAGGAAATGCAGCAGCGCCAATTGCAGATGCAGCAACAACAGGCGGGACAACCCGGCACCTATACCCCGGGCATGCCGTTTCCCGGCCGCCCACAGCCCCCGCAACAACAGCCGCCGCCGCCCTCAGACCAACAATAGCCTCAGCTTGCGCGCAGCAGTCGTAAGAAGCAGATTTTGAGAAACAGATTTTCTGCTTCGCGGTGGGATTTAGGTCCCAGCGTCAGCCGCGAAGCGGCGTAAGAATGCAGCCCACGGCGCAAGCCGTGGGAAGGAAGTTAGGAAAGGAACAAGCCCCGGAGGGGCGAAAGAGTAGTTCCGAGCGAACGAGGCCAGAGACTTTATTCCCGGAAACCTGTACCGAGCGTTATTGCAGAAACATCTGGAACACACCACGAAGACCGATCACGGCCGATTCCCGCCCCACCGCCCCGCGCCGGCTTGCAACGGCTTGCTCGATCCCGTAGCCACCTGATTGTCCGATGAGTTCAACGCCTTCTGCAGCAAATTCCAGTCCCGCTCCACATCGCTTTCAGAAACTTTGGGCGGATTCCCGCGCCGCAGTTCAGCTCCCAACCGTGCCTCCAGCAGTTCCTGCACGATCGGTCCCGACGAATCTTTGGCGAAAATATTGCCGCCGCTAATGCCCACGCTCACAACCTGCTCTCCCGTGCGAATTCGCAGCACCGGATGTCCTTGCGAATCGAATCCCGGCGCAGCGCTGCTCATCATCCGTCCCAACGTTTTTTGTATACGCGCGCTGCTCTCCGCCGAATCAGCGGCCACAAGATGATTCAATTCGATCTGGTAAGCTCGCCGATCCTCCGGCCCCACCGGCGGCTCCAGTTCGCGCTGCACGCCGAAAACCAACGCCTGCTGCGCCGGCTTAAAACGCCCCGCGCCCGTGCCCTCATAAACCGCCGCCACGCACCCCGCAAAAATCGGACTCACCACGGCGCTGGGCACAATATATTTTTTCGATTTCAAGAAAGATTCCACCACTCCATGCACCGCCGTGCTGCGCGCCTCCGTGCCCGGAACCTGCGGAATCACGTAGCGCGAGAGCTCCAATTCCGGATGCCGCGCGCTGAACTTGACCATCGTCTTCGCCATCTGCTTCGGCGTGGTGATCCCCACGTCGGCAACCACGCTCCGGTGCAGCGCTTTCGGATAATAAAAGTTGATCACATCCTTGGCGAAATCGGCGCAATTGTGCGACACCGTGCGGAAGTGCGAACGATTCGGCGCCGAATTGTAGGCGCGAATGAAGGCCTCATCCTGCGCCGGCGTAGTCTCGACTTCAAACGCGTACGACGCCCGGTCGTAGGCTGATCCAACCAGTTCGTACCAGTTCCCCCCGGGAACTTCTCCGTTCGCAGGATCCGGCACGATCTCTTCCAAATGTTTCCGCCGATACTGATCCCGCAAGAACGTAACTACCTTCGGATCCACAAACAGCGGAATATCGTCCGTCCGCTCCACCGCGTAGAGATAAGGAATAAGCGGAATCGCCACCCAGTCGTAGCCGCCCACTCCGTCATAGCGGCTGATCACGGCGCCCAGTTCGCCGGGCGCGCACGGACGCAACACCAGCGGCGTCTCCGCGCACACTCCCGATAAATACACCGCCGCATGTCCCGTCGCCGTGAAGAATCCCAGCTTCCCGTAAGGCTCTTCCAGCAGCAGCGTAGCCGACGCCCCAGCCAGCGAGGCACACCCCGCCACCAGCATCAACAGCATGCCCACCGCGCGCCGTAAGCTCCCCAGACAAGGCATAGCTAGTCCCTTATAAGAACCCCTTCTGGAAAGATTAGTTGCCAAAAATCAGGAAAGCGAGTTACCGAAGTTGGATGGTTAACAGGGAATCGGCGTACAACTTCTACCCGATAGAAAACTCGATAGATACGGGAGTGTGAAAGGAAGGTTAAATCTGCGCGGCGACGTGATCGCCGTCATACACACGCTGCAAGATTCGCATCATTCGTTGGTCGAGATTCGCGGCAGCTTTGAGATTCGTATCAGGGCATGCGTTCAGGCATGCCGCGATGCCGCACGATCAACCCGCCTTCAGGCGCTGAAATTAAACCTTGTCATTCCGACCGGAGTCGGAGCGCCAGCGACGGCGGAGGGAGGAATCTGCTGTTTCTCGCCGGGCACCGTCCCTCGGCGATCTCCTCGTGCACCGTTCCCCCGCGGGTGCCCCATTTCTCGCGCGTTCTTTGCGCGAGAAGTGGGCGGACCACTGTTGAGCGGAAACGCCACGCGGCTCCCCGCCCCTGCTATTTTGCAACGGGGGAGCTATGCCGCTGGGAGGCCCGGAGACATTCGGTAATTCGGAATTGCCCTTGGTATTTCCCTTGATTTCGACTCCCAAACTTGCGACCCTTATTGCTACAGGCATTGGCTCTTTGAAATTAGAATAGCAATGAGATAACTCCAGCAAATGCAATATTTTGCGGGCTGGGTCGCTGATTCCACGGTACTTAGGTAAAATAGAATCTCCTAGGTCCTTTGAATGAAATATTTTACGGGTAAGTTGCTTGCTTTCAATATTTTACCCAGATTCCGACAGATCAGGAAGGCTGTAACTCGCTGATTCCAGATATTTTAGCCAGATTGATCTGTGATTTTTTCAGTCTGGATCTAGCGTGCGGTCCGGCAGGGATTGAGTCCAGCGTTCAGCCGCGAAGCGGCGTCAGAATGCAGCCCACGGCGTAAGCCGTGGGTAGGGAACTGGGAGAGGAATAAGCCCTGAAGGGGCGAAAGAGTGGTTCTCACGTACACTCTTCAGCCCTGCAGTGCACCGCTCACTTCCCAAAGAAGAGCGGGTCCGTTATGCGGCGAATTCATGGGACACGATGCTAGGTCAGCTTTTGGATTGCCCAGGCCGCACTCTCGGCGACCACCTCGTCCTCATCCGCCGCCAACTTTTCGAGCACCGGAAGGAATTTCCGCTCGCCGCTGTTGCCGATAGCAATCGCCGCATTCCGCCGCAAGCCATTGCGCTTCGCCCGCTTCACCGGCGACCCGCGAAACTTGCGGCTGAATTCTTCCGCGCTCATCTCGGCCAGCCAATCGAGCGCCGGATTCACCAACTCCGGCCGCGCCTGAAATTCAGCAATCTCAGTCGCCGGCGCTCTCCGGTTCCACGGGCAAACATCCTGGCAAATGTCGCAGCCGAAAACGTGCCGCCCCATACCAGCTCGCAATTCATCAGGAATCGCGCCCCGCTTTTCGATCGTGAGATACGCAATGCACTTGTTCGAATCCATCTGATACGGGGCAATCAGCGCATCGGTCGGGCAAGCCTCGATGCAACGCGTGCACGATCCGCAGCGATCGGGCGCAGGCAGCCCAGTTTCGAGTTCGATCGAAGTAAGGATCACGCCCAGAAACAGCCACGAGCCCACCTTCTGATTAATGATGCAGGTGTTCTTCCCGATCCAGCCGATCCCGGCATACTTCGCCGCCACCCGCTCCACAATCGGACCCGTATCCACGTAGCAGCGAGTAACAACCTCGTCCGACCCGCATGCGTTTCTCATCGCCGCTTCCACTTGCCGCAGCCGCGGCATCACCGCGTCGTGATAATCTTGCTGTCCCCACGCATAGCGCGAAATCCATCCGCGCTCCGCATCTTTTTTTTGCACCTCGGTGGAATAGGGCTGCGCCGTGTTGTAGTTGAGCGCGCAAACCACCACGCTGCGCGCCCACGGCGCGGCATGCGCCAGAGACGCGCGCTTCAGCCGTCCCTGCTCGTCGCGCGCTTCCAGATACTTCATCTCGCCCGCGTGCCCGTCGGCAATCCAGCGGGGAAAATATTCCAGCTCCGGCGCGTCCTCCACCGGAGCGATCCCCGCCAGCTCGAAACCCGCTTTAGTGGCGGCTTGCGTTACAACGGCCGTGATGGCAGCGGAGCGAAGCACTCATTCAGCATAAACCCGTTTTACGCTCCCTGCGCCCTGGTTTCGGCGAGCTTGCCTTCCCCGGGCTTGCCTTCCGCGAACGCTCCCGGCGGAGGCGCTTCATTGATCAGCACCCAGAACATCCCGATGTGCCGGATGGCCTCCCCGAACTGCACGAAGTCCACCGGCTTCTGAACGTAAGCGTTCACTCCTAACTTGTACCCGTCGATCAAATCTCCTTGCTGTTTGGAAGAAGTGAGAATGACGACTGGGATCGCCTTGGTTCGTTCGTCGGCCCTTATCGTCCGCAGCACTTCCAGGCCATCGACCTTGGGAAGTTTCAAATCGAGCAGAACGAGTCTCGGGGGATGCTCGAACGTCCGATCCTTATACGCGCCGCGGCAAAAGAGAAAGTCCAGCGCTTCCGCCCCGTCCTCCGCGACTTTTATCTCGTTGACGATCTTGCTGCTGCGCAAGGCGCGGATCGTCAGCTCCACATCCTCCGGACTGTCGTCGACCAGTAAAATCTCAACTCTGTGCGGCATGCATCATCCCATCTTTCGACTGCGTTCCGGTTCTTGCCCCTTAAATTGCCACTCTCGACCACGGGATGGAATTGTCTGTTATCCTGCGGCGCTCTTGTGTGCCGCAAGCGCTCCCGGCGGAGGGGATTGATTGACCAGCATCCAAAACATCCCGATGTGCCGGATGGCTTCGCCGAACTGCTCGAAGTCCACGGGCTTTTGCACGAAGGCGTTCACTCCCAAGCTATACCCTTCGATCAAATGTCTTTGCTCCTTCGAGATGGTGAAAATCACAACCGGGATTGCCTTAGTTCGCTCGTCAGCACGCACTGCCCGCAGTACTTCCAGGCCGTCGATTTTGGGAAGATTCAAGTCCAGCAGAACCAGTTTCGGGGGATGATAGAATGATCGATCCTTGTGGGGACCGCGGCAAAAGATGAAGTCTAGGGCCTCCGTCCCATCCTCCGCAATGTGAATCACGTTGGCGATTTTAGCGCGGCGCAAGGCGCGAAGCGTCAGCTCCACATCCTCAGGACTGTCCTCGACTAGCAGAATCTCAACTTCGTTAGACATGCATCGCCTTTTCCTTGCTGGTGAGGGTTGGTTCAGTTGCCGGGTTAATCTCTGGTGTTCCCAGAGTGAAGAAAAAAGTCGCTCCTTTGTCGAGCTCCGCCTCTGCCCAAATCCTCCCTCCGTGTTTCCGAATGATGCGCTGCACAATCGCCAAACCGACACCTGTGCCTTCGAAATCTCCGGCCTTGTGCAGCCGCTGAAAAACACCGAACAGCTTGCCCGCATACTGCATCTCGAAACCCACTCCATTGTCCCGCACGAACACAACGCGCTCGCCGTTCTGCATCACTTGTCCGACCTCGATCACCGCATGCTCCCGCTTTCCGCTGTACTTCACGGCATTCGACAGCAGATTCACAAACACCTGCCTCATCAGTCCCGGATCGCATTTCGCGATGAACAGGTCTCCGATTCTCCACTCGATCTCCCGCCCTGGACCCTCCGGCGCAAGCTCCTCCACCGCCTGCCGTACCAGCAGTTCCAGCGGCGTGGCCTCAAGCGCGAGTTCCTGCCGCCCGATCTTTGATAAGTTCAGCAGGTCATCCACCAGACGTCCCATCCGTTGCGCGCCGTCCACAAGTTTTCCCAGGTAGCGCCGGCCCTCCCCACCGAGCTGCGGCCCATAATCCTGCGTCAGGACATTGGAATATCCGGCGATGTGCCTCAGCGGCGCACGCAGGTCATGAGCTACGGAATACGCGAAGCTCTCCATCTCGACATTCGCTTCCAACAGTTCCGCCGTCCGGTTTTCCAGTTTACTGTTCGATGCCAACAATTCCGCCGTCCGGTTTTCCAGTTTGCCGTTCGATGCCAACGACTCTGCCGTTCGGTTTTCCAGCTTGTTGTTCGATGCCAACAGCTCCGCCGTCCGGTTTTCCAGCTTTTTGTTCGACGCCAACAGCTCCGCCGTCCGGGTTTCCAGTTCGCTCGTCCGACCTTCCAGCCGCTCATTCGCTTGCTTCAGGTCTTGTTCGGCCAGATTGCGCATGCCGGTTTCCCAGTGAATCACAAAGCCTTTCACCAACAGAATAAGAACGGCCAAAGCGTTGCCCAGAACAATAACGACTTTGATCTTTCTGGTGCTGGCCGCCGCCGTCTCCTGTCGCCGGCTTAACAGAAGCTCTTGCGTCGCGCGCATCTCGCCGATCTGTGCCGCAATCTGCCCCATCCACTTTTCCCCGTTATTCGCCCGTGCCACGGCTTCCACCCCCGCCGGCAGTCCGCTTTGCCTCCGCACCTCAATTCCGTCCGCCAGTTCCGCCAGACGGGCTGCGATCAGCGGCTCCAGCCGCTGGGTCGCTTTCCGCTCCCTGGGGTCGTCCACGATCAGATCGGGCAGTTCCTTCATGTCCTGGCGCACTTGATCCGCACCCGCCCTATACAGCTCCAGATATCTGTCCTGGCCCGTAAGCATGTAGCCTCGGTGCCCGGTTTCAGCCTGAGTGATATCGATTCGAATCGCCTGCAGCTTCTCCACCACCAGCAGCGTGTGCGTCACCCACTCCCGATCTTTCTCGTTCCACACTTCGCTCCAGAACGAGAGTGTGCCGACGCATATGACAATGAGCAACGCGCACGCGACAATCGCCTTGCTGGAAGATGTCATCGTGCCCCGAGAGAGCGCCCTCTGTTCCTCATCGGCCGACTGGCGACAGATCTTTAGAGATTGTGACGGCGTGGGACACTCTGGATTCGCCGAGAGCCTATTCGCGTCACGGTCGCATCGTGAATAGCGCGGTCCGCGATCAAGGAAGCGCGGGTTCCGATTCGGAACACCGTTTCACTTTTTCTCTTCTAGGACAGCTTTCCTCACTTGCTCAGCGTATAGGCTTTTAATCACAGAGTCACGCAACTCACTTTTGCGCGTTCTCCGAATTTGTTTTCCCAGGAGAGAAGCTATATGCCGCAACCCACGCAAGCACAAATCCCCACCATCCAAATTTCCGTGATCAACGAGAGCACCGTTCTGGCCGACGCGGATGTCGTGCCGGTCGTGGCCGCGCTCCAGAAGCAAGTGACCAATGACTTCGGCCCCGTCTGGGGCACCGCCGCTCAACTTACCGTCGTCTCCAAAGGCACTCCGCCGCCCGCCGGCAATTGGTGGCTCGTCCTGCTCGACGACTCCGACCAGGCCAACGCTCTCGGCTACCACGACCTCACCACCGAATCGCTTCCCATGGGCAAGGTCTTCGCCGCCAGCGACCTGAAGGCGGGCACATCCTGGACCGTCACCGCCAGCCACGAACTGCTGGAGATGCTCGGCGACCCCAACATTAACCTCACTGTCTTCGTGCAGAGCAGCAACACTGCGGGACTTCTCTATGCCTACGAAGTCTGCGACGCCTGCGAAGATGACAGCCTCGGCTATCAGATCGATAACATCCTGGTCTCCGATTTTGTCTACCCCTCCTGGTTCGAAAGCTTCCGCCCGGAGGGTTCCACGCAGTTCGATCGCATGAACAAGATTCACACTCCGTTGCAGCTGCTGACCGGCGGCTACATCGGCATATTCAACGTGACCTCCGGCAGCGGCTGGACGCAACAGACCGCGGAGAAGCGTCCCACCAACGTCCTGCACCGAGGCTCCGTCGGCACTCGCCGCGAACGCCGCAGCATTCCTCACGAACTGTGGATCAACAGCCTGCCGCAGAAGAAGATCGTGAGCAACGCGCAGAAGTACCGCCAGCAACTGGAGACCATCCAGCAGCGTCGCGAAGAAGTAGCCGCCTGAAAGTTTCCTCTGGGTCCCTTACTCTCACGCCCCGCGCGAATAACGCGGGGCTTTTTTTGTTCGGAGCGCTTAAGGCGGGCGGCGCGATTCAGATCCCCAGCTTCTTCACTTCCTCGTTGTAATACTTGCGGTACAGGATGTCCCACTCTTGCGAGCCTTCGAGGATGGTTCGTTTCTGGCTCTCGATCTTATGCCGGGCGGCAATGTCGATCCTCTCTTCGTGATTGAGCAACTCTTCCAGAATTTTGCGGGTTTCCTGCCGGATGGCGTTGGGGTCTTCAATGAACTCGACCTCGTCCATCTGCTTGAGCACATCGAAAACGGCCCGGGCCAGCACGTTGACTTTGTCTCGGCTGAGTCTCACAGCACCGCCTTGTACTTGCTCACCAGTTGGGTCTTCACTCTGCGAAACATTTCCTGGTAATTGGCCCCGCTCTTGTTCATCTCTTCGGAGTAGGCTTCGAGAATCACGCGAACTTCATCATTAATGCGGTCTTCGAGGGTGAGTTCTTCCAGCAGAGCGGCGTGCACGCGCTCCGTGACTTTCGGCACGGCCGAAGTCTCGATGGCCTTGCCCGCAATCAATTTCTTGGTAACTTCGCGGGCCAGGTAGCCCACATATTCCTTGGAAAGAAGCATGTGCGGATAGAGTTTCCTGTGTCAGCAGGTTTTTGTTTGCGAATCATAAAGTGTAACACGGCCTTCGCGTGGAGCGCATGCCCCACAGTTCGCGGGACTTCCCAGAAGCGATTAAGGTTTGCCGATCCGGTCTCCCCGCTGGCACCTTCATGCCCACTGGGCATACAATACCTGATCGTAAGCAGAGTTTTACTATGTCACCCACGCCAGACGATTTAACCAACGTAAAAGATGACATGATCGCCTTCATCGAAGGCCATGGCATGAGCCGTTTCCACGGATACGTGGATTACGACGAAGTGCAGTGCATCATGTGGGAGACGGGCACGAATCCCGACGCCTGGAAGGATTTCGTCGAACTGGCCAAAAGCGCGGGCGCGCCGTTCCTCACCATGCATTCCTGGAAACTGGAGCGCGAGGAACTGGACGAACTGGTACAACGGCTTTCCCACTCCGAGTTCACCGACGGCGACGACGTGGAAGATGCGCGCTGGCTGCGCAGCCACGTCGGCAAGGTCGGATTTCTGCAGTTGGGTTGGGCCTATCAGGGATCGATGTTCCTCTGCGAAGCCAGCACCGATTGGTACGACCGCTATCAGCATCTGCTGGAAGTGTCGGAAGATTTTGGCGGCATCCCCATCGACGAATCGGACCCGGACGAAGAGGGCTAGCGGTGCGCTGGGAACTGGCGGCCGATCCAGCGCAGGTGGGGAACTTGGCTGCGGCTCTCCGCGACTTGCCCCAATTGCCGCCTAACCGAACATCCAATCCCGCACGGCGCGACGGCACTCTCTACACGCTGGCTCGTCTGCTCGTCCGCCGCGGCATCACCGACCTTGACTCCGCTGCTCGCTTCCTCGCTCCGTCTGTTACCCACCTTCATGCACCCGAGCAAATGACTGGCCTGCGCGCCGCCGTCGACCGTCTCGATGCCGCCATCGAACGGAAGGAACCCATTCTGATTTACGGTGACTACGATGTCGATGGCACGATGGCAGTCATCGTTCTAAAGACCGCCATCGAACTCTGCGGCGGCGCCGCCGACTTCCACGTCCCTCATCGCATTCGCGAGGGCTACGACCTGCGCGACGATGTAATCGAACGCGCCGCAGCCGCAGGCATTCGCCTCATCATCAGCGTCGACATGGGCATTCGCGCCTTTGCCCCGGCGGAGACCGCGCGGCGCCTCGGCGTCGATCTCATCGTCACCGATCATCACTTGCCCGGACCGGACGGCGTGCCCAAAGCGCACGCTGTCGTTAATCCCAATCAGGCTGGATGCGAGTACCCGTACAAACAGCTTTGCGGTGCTGGCGTCGCCTTCAAAGTGGCGCAGGGATTGATGCAACGCCGCCTGCCCGAAAAAGATCACGCGCGCATGTTGCGGTCGTTCATGAAAGTTGTCGCCATCGCGACCATCGCCGACTCCGTGCCGCTCACCGGCGAGAATCGCGTCTTTGCCAAGCTAGGCCTCGACGAGCTACGCCGGGCCGTCAATCCCGGCCTGAAAGCGCTGCTTGAAGTGGCGCAGATTTCCGACAAGCGTCCGCCCACCTCCACCGAAGTCGCTTTCCGCATCGCACCCCGCATCAATGCCGCCGGACGCATGGACATAGCCCGCGACGTGATCGAACTCTTCAGCGTGAAGGATGCCGACCGTGCCCGGCTCCTTGCCGGGAAACTCGACCGTTTGAACGCAGAACGCCAGGAAGAAGAGCGCCGCATTCTGCGCTCAATCGACGAGCGCATCACCGGCGATCCCGCGCTGTGCGAAGCTTACTGCATCGTGGTCGATGGCGAAGGCTGGCACCGCGGGGTAATCGGCATCGCGGCCACGCGCGTGGTCGAGCGCTACAACCGCCCTGCCATCGTGATCTCGCGCGAAGGCGAGGAAGCTTTCGGCTCCGGTCGTTCGATTCGTCCCTTTCATCTGCTCGAGGCCGTCGAGTCCTCGCACAATCTTTTCACCCGCTACGGCGGACACTCCCACGCTTGCGGCTTCGCCATGCCATCGGCGAACGTTGCTCAACTGCGCGCCGAACTGGATGCCTTCGCCCGCACCCGCCTCACCCCGGCCGATTTCGACCCCGTGCTCGATGTCGAAGCCGAACTGGATCTGGACGAAATTACTCCCGCGCTCTTCCAGGTGCTGCGTCTTCTGGAACCTTACGGCGCTGGCAATCACGAACCATCATTCAGCGCCCGTAATGTCCGCCTGGTCGCGCCTCCCAAGATTCTGAAAGACAAACACATCAAGCTGAAACTGAAAGCCGGCGAGGAAATCGCCGGGCACGAATTCGCCCCCGCAGAACTGAGCGAAAAAGAGCCGAGCGAAGAAGAGCCCGGCAAAGAAGAACTCACCGCGGCCGCAATCTTAGCCACTCCGCGCTGCCATCCAGATGGCGCTGCCATAAGCCGCGATGAGAAAGCCGAAGCCACAGGTTTTCAACTGAGAACCGAGAACCGAGAACTGAGAACTGGAATTAGAACTGTCATCGACGCTCTCGGCTGGCACATGGCCGAACGCTTGCAGCAATCCCCGCTCCTCGCCGGAGACGCCATCGACATTGCCTTCACCATCGGCCACAACGACCATCCCGACTTCGGCGGATTGGAACTTACTTTGCGGGATTTCAGGAGCGAGATCAGGGCGGCCAACGAAACAACGAAGAGTTCGACCTGAGTCGATCCCGAACGCGGACAATCAATCCCCGACGCGCCTCACCACATATGGTAATACCCATCCCGACGAGCAATCTCCACCGGAACTGCAAACACCTCTTCCAGACGATGAACCTGCAGAATTTCATCCTTAGGTCCATCGGCGGCGACGCGTCCCCGGCTCATCAGAACCACGCGCTTGATCTCCGGCACGATGTCGGCCAGTTCATGGGTCACCAGAACAATTCCAATTCCCGAGTTCGCCAAAGCGCTCATGGTTTGCCGCAAGCTTTGCTGCGCCGCGAGGTCCAGAGAGTTGCACGGCTCATCGAACAGCAACGTCCGGGGATGGTGCACCAGCGCCCGCGCAATCAGCACGCGCCGCGCTTCTCCCGAAGACATTTCTTCCACCGGCCGTTCGGCCAGGTGGGAAACTCCCAGTTGTGCCAGAGCGGCCTCGGCCCGCTCCCGCTGTTGCGCATCGACCGTATGGTTCGGGAAAATCCTCACGCTGCTGAAAAATCCCGACAGCACCACATCTCGTCCCACCGCGTCTCCCGTGCAGGAAAGCATCAGATCATTCGAGACAATCCCTAGCAGCGCGCGCAACTCGAACACGTCCCAGCGTTCCTGCCCCAGGATGGCCATCGATGAGCCTTCCCGCACCACGGGATAACACTCGCGCGTAATCGTCTTGATCAGCGTCGACTTGCCGCAGCCGTTGGGTCCGAGGATCGCCACATGTTCATCAGCACGGATGCAAAGACTAAAATCGTCAAGCGCAATTTTCCGCCCACGCATCACGCGGATGCGCTGCAGTTCCAGCAAAGGCGCCGTTTCCGGAGTCATCGTCACCTAAGTGTAGACGAGATGCGGCGTCCAGCGCGTCGGAGGATTGGTAGTGGCTCAGTTTGATTGTCATTCCGAGCAAGCGTCCTTTGCGCAGCGAGGAATCTGGGCGAGCCGCGCGGTGCGGCGCGTTTTTTGCGCCGCGATAATCGCGCGTTTGGCTCGCTTCCTTATCAAACTGAGCCACTACCGGGCGATTGTTCTCAGCGCTTTGCATTACACTGAACTCAATGCCGCTCCCGATTTACCGCCTTCGCCGCTGGCTGGCTGCAATCGCCGTGCTCTTCACTGCGGTGGTTGCGGGCATGTATCTTTACGCGCGTCTGCGCGAGCATAGCGTCCTTAAAGGATTTCCGGGCAAGATCGGTTACGACATCAAGCAGACCGCCAGCGGCTTTCAGTTTTCAAAATCCGAAGCCGGCCGCACCGCCTTCACCATTCGCGCCAAGAGCGTCAAGGAGTTCAAGCTCAACGGCCATGCCGAGTTGCACGACGTCAACATCGTCCTCTACGGCCGCGATACCTCCCGCTTCGACCAGATTTATGGCGACAACTTCACCTACGATCCGCAATCGGGCGACGTCACGGCCCGAGGAGAAGTGCAGATCGACCTGCAAGCCAACCCCAGCGGGGTAACCTCTCCCGACCAGGCGACTCCAAAGGAACTCAAGAATCCCATCCACCTCAAAACCAGCGATCTGATCTTCAACCAGAAAAGCGGAGACGCTGCCACCGAGGCGCGCGTCGATTTCCGCACACCTCAGGCCACGGGCTGGGCCGTAGGCGTGCGTTACGTAGCAAAGACTGGCACGCTTACGCTGGCGACCCAGGTTCATGTGACACTGAACGGGCCGGATGGCGCGAAGCTCGTCGCTACCCATGGCGTATTCACTCGCGATCCCCATCAAATCGTGCTCGACCATCCCCACATGGAGCGCGAGAGCGGAACCGTGCAATCGGAACAGGCCACGTTCTTCCTGACCCCGGAGAACGAAGTGCAGCGCGTGCTCGCCACCGGCAATGTGAATGCCGAGACAAAGACCACGGAACAAAATGCCGATCAGATGCGCGGCCGCGCCGACCAGGCCGACCTGCTTCTGACCGGCAAGCAAAACCTGCTGCGCACCGCCACCTTAACCGGCAATGTTCACGTTGAGCGAATCGGTTCTCAGCCCATGCAGGGCGATGCCGGACGCGCGATCCTGGATTTTCTGGGCCAGAACCAGCTCCAGAAAGTTCATGCCATGGAGGGAGTCCGGCTGGCACAGCATGGCGTGCGCGCCGAAAGCGCCGCAGGAGATGTTTCGGCGCAAGCTGCGCCGCCCGCCTCCGCGCCACAGGATTACGACATCACCGCCCGCATCATCGATTTCTTTGTCGTCGACGGAAGCCGTCTCGACCGCGCCGAAACCTCCGGCGCCGCGCAAATCACCATCTCACCGACGCAGAATCCGGCTCCGCAGAGCCCGACCACAACCGTAGTAACTTCCGCTCAAGCTCTCCAACGCACCGTCATTACCGCGGGCCGCTTTGACGCGAAGTTCGCCCCCACTCCCGAAGGCTCCAGCCGTCTGGCTTCGGTTCACGGCGCGCCCGATGCGAAAATCGTGAACTCCGCTCCCGGCCTGCCCGACCGTGTCAGCACCAGCCGCACCCTGGATGCGAAATTCCTCGCCGAAGGTGGAATTGCCTCGATCATCCAGCAGGGAAGCGTGGCTTACACGGACAACCAGCCGCCCGACAAACGCACGCAAGCCTGGGCGGACAAGGCTCTCTATACTCCCGCCGACCGCATTCTGGTGCTCACCGGGAGCCCACGCGTTTCTGATGGCAGCATGGTCACGACCGCAAAGATCATCCGCATCAATCGCGACACCGATGATGCCTTCGCCGATGGCAATGTCAAAAGCACTTACAGCGAACTCACGGAGCAACCGAACGGAGCGCTTCTGGCTTCGGCCTCGCCGATTCACGTCACCTCAGCCAGTATGACGGCGCACAACTCTCCAGCGATTGCCCTCTACCAGGGCAAGGCGCGTCTCTGGCAGGACGCCAATCTCGTCGAAGCGCCCTCGATTCAGTTCGATCGCGATCGCCGGTTTCTCGTGGCCCAAGGCACCAAGGCGCAACCGGTTTCCACGGTGCTGGTGCAGTCCAAACTCGCTCTGCCGGGCGCGGCTCAACCGGATAAGGCTGCCGACAGAGTTCCAGATAAAGCCCGGTCAGCCAAGCCTCAGGATGAAGGCGAATCCAAGGCGAACAAAAAATCTGAGGAAAACCCAGGTGACACCAGCCCCGTTGCCATAACTTCCGCTCGACTCACCTATGCCGATTCCGAGCGCCTCGCCCATTACGAGGGAGGGGTAGTAGCCAAGGGAACCAACTTCACCGCTTCCGCCAACACCATGGATGCCTACCTTCTGCCCCGCAGCCAATCGACCACGCAAACGACGAGCCAAACCTCAAGCAATCAATCGCTTGCGGGTCCCGGGAAGTTGGACCACATGATCGCCGAAGGCAACGTCGTAGTCGTACAGCCGAGCCGCCATGCCGATGGGAAGAGGCTGGTCTACACCGCCTCCGACGACAAGTTCGTCCTCACCGGTGGACCCCCCAGCATTTTTGATGCCGAACGTGGCAAGATTACCGGCGTTTCGTTGACTTTCTTTCGAGGCGATGATAGGGTGCTCGTAGAAGGCGCAGCAAGTACTCCTGTGGTAACACAGACGAGAGTGGCACGATAAATGCGTACTCTGGCCACCGATGAAATTGGAAAATCGTATCGTGGCCGCCGGGTTGTAAATGGTGTCAGCCTGCGCGTCGAGCAGGGCGAAGTGGTTGGTTTACTTGGCCCCAACGGCGCCGGCAAGACGACTACTTTCTACGCCATTGTTGGCCTGGTCCCCCCTGATACTGGCCGCGTGCTATACGACGGACAGGACATTACCGACGTTCCCATGTACCTGCGGGCGCGCCAGTATGGCATCAGCTATCTCCCGCAAGAAGCTTCGGTTTTTCGCAAACTCACGGTTGAGGAGAACATCCTTGCGGTGCTAGAGGCGCAGCCTATGTCCTGGCATGAGCGCCGCGAGAAGATGGAGAAGTTTATCGATGAACTTGGTCTGGAGCACATTCGGCAGAACCGCGGTTATGCCCTATCCGGCGGCGAGCGCCGCCGCGTGGAAATCGCCCGCTGCCTGTGCATCAGCCCAACCTTCATTTTGCTCGACGAACCGTTTTCTGGCATCGATCCCATTGCTGTCCTCGACCTGCAGAAAATCATCAGCAGTCTGCGGGCCAGCGGCATCGGAGTGCTGATCACCGATCACAACGTGCGCGAAACATTGTCTGTAACTGATCGCGCCTACATCATCGACGACGGTCGCATCTTCCGCCAGGGCCAGCCCGAGCAGCTGGCCAGCGATCCGGAAGTCCGCCGTGTCTATCTGGGAGAAAGTTTTTCGCTGGTGTGAAAGCTGGTATCGAGTTGAAATTGTCATTCCGAAGCGGCGTTCTTCGCCGGTGAGGAATCTGCTGATGGTGTTTAGATTAAGAGTCGGGCCCTATGGTTCTGTTGCAGCACAAACTAAGCGTCAAACTATCCCAGCGCCAGATCCTCACCCCGGGCCTGGTGCAGATGGTTTCCGTCCTCGCGCTCAACAAGCTTGAGCTCAAGGACATGATCAATGCCGAGATGGTCGAGAACCCGGTTCTCGAAGAGCTCGAAGAATCCGTTCCGTTGATCGACGAAGTAGGCCGCAAAGAAGAAGACCGCGACCGCCCCACTAAGACTTCCACTGAAGAAACTCCCATCACCGCCGAAAAGAAAGATCCGTTCGAGGAGATCGATTTCGGCTCTTTCTTCCAGGACTATCTCGACCCCGGCTACCGCACCCGCGGCGAGATGGAAGAGATCGAGCGCCCGTCGTTCGAGAACTTCCTCTCCAAACCAACCACTCTCACCGACCACCTTGCCTGGCAACTTGGTGCGTTAAGCCTGAGCCGCGACGTTCGCGAAGCCGCCGAACAGATCATCGGCAACCTCAACGAAGACGGTTACCTGATCGCCAGCGACGAGGAAATGTTGGGCGTAGCCCCGCCCGCACCTCCCGAAGCCGATGCCGCTGCCGCCAGAAATATTGTCAGCGAAGCTCAAGCTCTCGGCTTGGCTCCGGACGAGTCCGCTTCTGACGAGTCAGCTTCCAGCGAGACAACCGCCGCCGCTGCAACTTCTCTGGATGCGGACTCCGCCGCCGGCGCATCCGATCTAAACGAACTTATCGACGCCGCGGCAAACGCGTCCGAATTCTCCGCCAGCCACGGCATCGATGAAAGCATTCTCGCCAAGATAGAGAATCCGCCGTCCATCGGCTCTCCGGCCGAGGCATCCTTCGCCTCCCGCAACGGAGACTCCGCTGCCGCTGTCGCTCCCTCGCCTGAAACTGCATCCGCGCCTCCGCATCCGGTTTACAAATCGACTTTCACCCCTGCCGATCTCCAGGAAGCCCTCGAAGTGGTTCGCCAACTCGATCCTCCCGGCGTAGGCTGCCGTACCCTGCGCGAATGCCTGCTCCGCCAGTTGCAGTATCACCAGCAACAATTCGCCCTTCACAAAAACGGAGATAAGAACGGAGACAAGTCGGCCAACGGCACCGTGCAGGTCCTGCAGGATGCCATTGCCATCGTCGACCAGCATCTGCGCGCCGTGCAAAGCAAACAGCACAAGGAGATTGCCAAGGCCATCGGCCGCCCCGTCGAAGCCGTGCAGCACGCTCTCGACTACATCCGTACTCTCGATCCCCGTCCCGGCCTGCAATACAACAAAGGCCAGACTCGCCTCATCGAGCCCGACGTCGCCTTCATCAAGCACGGCGACGAGTGGCTGGTCCTCATGAACGACGATGACTTGCCCCAGCTTCGCCTCAACCCCGCCTACAAGAAGCTCATCACCCGCGATACCAACGACAAAAATACCCGCGACTATGTGAAGGAGCGATACAAGAGCGCCATCCAGCTCATCAAGAACATCGAGCAGCGCAAGCAGACCATCACCAAAGTCTGCTACTGCATCGTCGCCCGCCAGCAGGATTTTCTGGAAAAAGGCATCGATCAGTTAAAGCCGATGATGATTAAAGAGGTAGCCGAAGAAATCGGTGTGCATCCTTCCACCGTGAGTCGCGCGGTGGCCAGCAAGTATGCCCACACTCCCCAGGGTGTATTCGAGTTGCGCTATTTCTTCAGCGAGAGCGTGCAGGGCCCCGAGGGCGGCAACACCAGTTTGCTCATCCTCAAACGCCGGGTCAAGAAGCTGATCGACGAGGAAGACCCCAGCCGTCCGCTCACTGACGAACAACTCACCCGCATCCTGCAATCGCAAGGCATTCAAGTCACACGCCGCACCGTCGCCAAGTACAGAGAGGATATGCGCATCCCCAGCACGCATCAGCGCCGCGTAAGGGAATAGTAGCGCCGGCGTCTCGCCGGCAAGTGCCGCCGAGACGGCGGCTCTACACTTAGTGCAGTGCCCGATCGACGAAGGAGCATCGCTCCATGAACGTGGAATACACCGGACGTCACTACGAAGTGACCTCCGCCATCCGCAAAGAAGTAGAAACCGGCGTTACAAAAATCCGTAAGATTCTCGGCGACAGATTCGAAACCAAAGTCGTCCTCACCGTCGAAAAGCATCGCCACAAAGCCGAGATCACCATCAACCCGCGCAACGGCCCGCTCGTCGGCCTGGCTCGAGCCAAGGACATGATGATCGCAGTCAGCGGAGCCCTCGACCACCTCGAAAAGCAGGCGGTCAAGTACAAAACCAAATGGCAATCCAAGAAGCGCTCCGCCCGCAAAAGCGAGGAAGTGAAGAAGTGGAATGGCCACTCCCCGCAAGCCGATGAGGCGCCCGCGCAAACCAGGGTTGGCCTGACGGAAAAAACCGCCGTTCCCGTCGCCGTGCATCGCTACCCCGCCGTCGCCAAGACCACCGAAGTCCACTTGGTTCGCTCCAGCGAAGCTGTCGCCATGCGCCCCATGACCCTCGAAGAAGCCATCAAAGAAGCCCACTTCCGCGACCGTGACGTCTTCGTCTTCCGCGATCCCAAAGGCAAGTTAATGATCCTGCACCGCACCCGCGACGGCAAAATGGAATTGATCGAAGCCCCGTAGGATCGTGCTTCTTAATCGCTGCTCGCTGTGGTTTCAAAAAGAAATTGGCCACGCGGCTCGGCCTGGCCAATTCGTTTCCCGTGGATCTTTTCAGTCGATGCCTTCTAGTTCTCCCCCGTGCTCGTGCTCCCACCCCAAAGCGCATTACCGCCCCAGAGGGCATTCCCTCCCCACAACGCATTACCACCCCACAATGCGTTTCCGCCCCACAACGCATTACCACCCCAAAGCGCATTTCCTCCCCACAAAGCATTGGTTCCGGAAACAGTGGAACTGGTTGCGCTCGCGGTGGTCGCGGCGCTGCCAACCACGAATTGTGAAGTTCCCCACACTGCGGCGTTCGACCAGGTCGCCGACGTGTTCCACACCGCCGACGGGTCATCATTCAAATACACGCTGTTGGTCCCGGCGTTGAAGGTTGCGATGGGAGACATTGCCGTGCCCTTGGCCAGGTCGGTGTTGGCCAGCGCGGCCTCAAGATCGACATAACCTGCGCCCACCGTGAAAACATCGTCCTGCGAGTTATAGGTGATTCCGGAAACCGGGTCGGTGTAGCTGCTGTACAACGGCAGCGACTTCCAGGCCGTCTTCATCAGCCGCGCCTTTACCTGATCGGGGGTGAGGCTGGGAGTCTTTTGCAGCAGGTCGGCTACGGCTCCGCTCACCACGCCCGCAGCCATGCTGGTTCCGCTCAACGTAAAGTAGCTCGAGGAGGATGCGCTGCTCCCTCCATTGACGTAATAGCTGTATGGCACCTGGTTGCCGGGAAACTCGTTGTACAGCGTCGAGTTCGGCGATTCCAGCGATACCAGCAGGTTTCCAGGAGCTACAACATCGGGCTTGACCACGGCGTCGCCCGCCGTGGGCCCCTTCGAGCTGTAGCTCGCGATCAGATCGTCCAACCGGGTGGGCGTGCCCATGGGCTTCATCGCGCCGACCGTAATCACGTACGGATCGTTTCCCGGAGACGTCACCGTTCCATAGCCGTCGGTCGACACATTGCGTCCGTTGTTGCCGGCGGAAACGACCACCACGATTCCATTTTTCCAGGCGGCTTCGACCGCCTGGCAAAGCGGATCGAGTTTGTAGGATTCATACACTTCGCGGCCGAGCGAGAGGTTCATCACGCGGATGTTGAACAGCGGCTTCAAGGTGATCGCCGTGGCGATGGCTGCGATCACCGTGCTGTCGTTGCCTTCGCCGTTCTGGTCGAGTACCCGCAGGTTAACCAGATTCGCTCCCGGCGCGATGCCTTCAAATGTGCGAGAGTATTTCGAGCCGCTGGAACTTTTTCCATCCCCGGCAATCAGTCCGGCTACGTGTGTGCCATGCCCGTACTGGTCGGCGGCGCTCGGGTTGCCGGAGACGAAGCTCTGATTCCACACCACGCGGGAACCCCCAAGGAACCCGCCGTTCAAATCAGGATGGCTGCTCACTCCACTATCCAGCAGAGCCACGCCAATGCCCGCGCCCGTGTAACCGGACTGCCACGCGGCGTATGCGTTGATCGCGGGCGCTGCGTTGCTCAGGTTCGGCGCCAGCACGCGGTCCAAACTGATGTACTTCACGTTCGCCTGATTGGAAAGTGTAAGAACGTTGGCCAGCGGCAACTCCGCTGCCACCGCATTCACCAGGGGCAAAGAATTCAGAATCGATCCCAGGGTTCCCAGCAAGTTCAGGTCGAGAAGTCCCGGAGCCTGGTTATATTGCACGACGACTCGCACGCTCGGTGCGGTTGCCGCTTGCAGATCCGGAGAAAGCTTGGATTGGTTGGCATAGGCCAACGTCCCGGTAAGCATCAACAGTATGAGCAAAAATTTCTTCATTTCGAACCCCCAGTTGTGCCCGCGCCCGAGCACACCCACAGACGCGCCGGCTCGTTATGGTGCATGCCCGGTTCCAAAGTCCGGAAATGGGACATCATGCGAATCAATGACTTGCGTAGGAAGCATGTGCCGGCAATGGGCCAACTTGTCCCATGGTCCCGTGGACGGGACAGCCTGTCGCAAGCACGATGGTAACCAGGTAACGTCGTTTTTCGGATCAATGGAGTTCGCTTCCAAGCAAAATTGTAAGAAGCTTATATGACCCGGACTCGCCAACTTGGCGCACGTGTGTTCATCGCTGGCATGGCCTTGGCGGCGGCAGTCATATCTGGACTTGCGTTTCCCCACAGCCACTCCAGCGAGCCGCTCAAGTTCGCTTGTTATATGGCGGCGGCATTGCTCGCGTCTCCGCTTAAGGTCAGTCTGCCCAGCGGAACCTTGTCCGTGAACTTTCTGTTCACGCTGCTCAGCATCCTGGAAATGAGTTTGCCGGAGACCTTGCTGATCGGGCTACTCAGCACCCTGGGACAGTTTTACTGGAGGCCTGCCCGGCGCCTGCACCTGGTCCAGCTCGTGTTCAATCTGTCGCAAGTGACGGTTTCCGGCGCCGCCGCCTTTGAGGCCTACCACCTCGTTTCCCGGTATGTTCTGCACGCGCCCGGCCCTCTCGCATTGGTTGTGGCCGCAGTCACGCATTTTGCGGTGAATACGCTGGCGACCTCGACCATCATCGGTTTGACCGAGGACAAGCCGTTCTCCCGCGTCTGGACCGACTCCTACCTGTGGTCGTTTCCGTATTACATGGTGGGAGCCGCGGTGGCCGGGCTCGTCAGTTTTCTGAACCGGCACATTGGCTGGCAGTCGTCCCTGCTCGTTTTGCCACCCATCTACCTGATGTACCGCTCGTATCGCCTTTACGTGAGCAAGCTTGAGACCGAGAAGACGCACGCCGAGCAGCTTTCGAATCTTCACCTGCGCACCATCGAGGCTTTGGCCCTGGCCATCGAAGCCAAGGATCAAACTACCGGCGAACATCTCCAGCGCGTCCGCGTGTATGCCATGGAATTAGCTAAAGAGCTTCGCCTGAGCGAAGACGAAACCGAGGCATTGCGTGCCGCTTCCGTGCTCCACGATATCGGCAAGCTGGCGGTTCCCGAGCACATCATCTCCAAGCCGGGCAAACTTACTTTCGAAGAATTCGAGAAGATGAAGATCCACCCCATCGTGGGAGCGGAGATTCTCGAGCAAGTTCACTTCCCCTATCCCGTGGTGCCGATCGTGCGCGCTCACCACGAAAAATGGGATGGCAGCGGCTATCCTGCCGGCCTGAGTAGAGAGTCGATTCCCATCGGCGCGCGCATTCTTTCCGCCGTCGATTGCCTCGATGCGCTGGCTTCCGATCGGCAGTACCGCAAAGCCTTGCCGCTGGATGAAGCGATGGCAAAAGTAACTTCGGAAGCCGGCGTCGCTTTCGACCCCCAAGTTGTTTCTGTTTTACAGCGCCGCTACGTTGAGTGGGAAAAGCTGGCGCGAGAATTGCCTCTGCAGGCTCCTCCGAAGCTCTCGACCGATGTTAAGGTGGAACGCGGCCCGGCTCCGGATGCAGGCCTCGCCGAGGCCGCGTCAGCGCCGCCAACCGCTGGGATGGCCGGCAAGTATCAGGAGCGTCTGACCGCAGCCCGTGAGCAGGTACAGAGTCTCGCCGACTTTGCACACCGGCTCCATGGTTCTCTCACCGTGGATGACATTCTTTCTCTGCTCGCTGTACGGCTCAAGCTTCTCGTGCCTCACGAAGCTATGGTGGTCTATCTTCGGCACGGCGACGTACTGCTTCCACAATTGGTGAGCGGCGAAAATTTCCGTCTCTTCTCTTCTTTGAAAATTGCGCTGGGTGAAGGTTTGTCGGGCTGGGTGGCGCAGAATCACAAGCCCCTCTTGAATGGCAATCCGTTGGTCGAACCTGGCTATCTTAGCGACGGTAGAAATCACACCGAACTGCGTTCCGCTCTCGCTGTGCCATTGGAGGGATCTGCCGGAGTAATTGCGGTGCTGGCTTTTTACCGCACCGCTCAGGACGCCTTCACAAAAGAGGATCTCGAAGTGGCCGAGATCGTCGCTTCGCGCATGGCAGCGTTAATGGAACAACCCGCTCCCAAAGCCGCAAGAGCCGCCGGCGCACACTGACCTAACCTTCATCAGACCGGCCCAGTGCCAAACAGCGGAACGCCGGACATCGATCTCCCGTGCTAGAATTCGCCGCCGAGGAAATCCATCGATGACGATCCGCACGCGCCGATCATCCCTTACTCACGTGTCGCAGTGCCGTCACCGACTCGACAACACGACGCGCCATTCCGTCCTCCCCACAGTCCTTCAGGATCGCGGGGCTGAGCGACACTGGATGCCAATGCCGGAAGCCGCTTTCCATTTCTCCTCTCCTGAGAGTATGATCCCTCCCGCCGTTAACTCACCACTACAGGAGATGCCTATGAAGAAGCTGTGCGGTCTAGTCGTTTTTCTGCTGCTGCTCGCCCCATCGATGTTCGCTCAGGAACACTACACCGAAGGCCCCATCTGGCGCATTACGTTGATCCGCGTGAAGCCCACACACATGGATGACTATCTCACCAGTCTGCGCCAGTCCACGAAAGCGGTCTACGAGGAAAGCAAGAAGCAAGGGTCCATCATTGACTACAAGGTCTTCCTCAAGGAGACCAAGAACAACCCGGAAGATTGGGACATCTGCATTGCCGTCGAGTACAAGAACCACGCTGCCCTGGACGGTCTGGCGGCGAAGGGCGAGGCGGTTCGCGACAAGATCCTGGGGGGCAAGGCCCCGGCTCAGCAGCTTAACGAGAAGCGAGCGGAGGTTCGGGAGATCATCAGCTCGGAACTCTTGCAAGAGATTTTCCTGAAATAGAGGATGCTGAGTTTTGTCGTCCGGGCCGGGGCAACGCTCCCGGCCCGTTCTACTCTTCCTGGCTATTGATACGTTTTAATACAGACCTTCCGCGTGCTAAAATTCGGCCGCCGAGGGAAAATTGCCGATGATGACTCGCACGCGCTGCGCAACTTTTTCCGTCGTGTCTTTGACTCTTCTCTGCACAATTCTGACCACTTCGCATCTCGCACAAGCGCAAGCGGTCACGCCGCCGGCAAAGCTGTCCGTCCACTGGGAAGAACTCACCGCCGCCGACTTCCCCGAAGGCATCCGCCGTTCGCAAGGCACGTGTCTTTTGCCCTTCGGCATCCTGGAGAAACACGGACCGCATCTCCCGCTCGGCACCGATCTGCTGGATGTGCGTTACGCCGCGCTCCATGCCGCCGAGCAGGAATACGCCGTCGTCTTCCCGGAATATTATTTCGGCCAGATCGCCGAAGCCCGCCACCAGCCCGGAACCATCGCCTACAGCCGCGAAATGCAACTCGCCCTGCTCCAGGAAACCACCGACGAGATGGCCCGCAACGGCTGCAAGAAAGTAATCATCGTCAACGGCCACGGCGGCAATGAGTATCTCCTGCCATACTTCGCCCAAACGCAGTTGGATAAGCCGCATGGCTACGTCGTCTACGTATTCGACCGGCGCAGTCCGGAGTCGGGTGGCCCGCCGAAGAAGACAACGATCGACATGCATGCCGGGGAAAGCGAAACCTCGAAGATGATGATTGCCCGTCCCGACACGGTTCACATCGACCGCGCGGCGAGCGAATCCGGCGCCGACCAGCACCGCCAGAATCTGCCCGAAGATGTCTACACCGGCATCTGGTGGTACGCCCGCTTTCCCAATCACTACTCGGGCGACGGCGCCGCCGCAACTCAAGAGTTAGGAAAATTCCAAATGGGTTGGTGGATTGACGCCGTGGCCAAAACAATCCGCGCCGTGAAAGCCGATGATGTCAGCCTCAAGCTGCAGAACGAATTCTACGAAAAGGCAAAACACCCGCTGGAAACGCAGCCGTGAAGCCATTGCTGATTGTTGATTGCTGATTGTCGATTGCGGCCCGCACGAGCGGATTGCATCAAGTTTTTCAATCAACAATCAAAAATCAGCAATCAACAATCGCCCAATACCCCAATCGCTCAATCTCCTACGAGCTCCCAATCAGCCAGCCGGTAATGAACACCAACACTCCGCCCAACCCGACCTGGAGCGCAGCCGAAACCCACGGACTATCCATATATCGGTGCCGGATCCAGGTGATAGCAGCGAGTTCGGCCACGACCACCGCGCCCGCCGCCCATAGCGCCTTGTGGAAATCGCGCAGCAAAAACGGCAGCGTGTGTCCGATCCCGCCCAGCGCAGTCATCGCTCCGCAGATCACACCCCGCACCCAGGGGTGTCCGCGCCCAGTCAGGCTGCCATCATCGGAAAGCGCCTCGGCGAATCCCATGCTGATGCCGGCTCCCGCCGAGGCCGCGAGACCCACCCGGAAGGCGTCCCAGCTATTCGTCGTGGCGAACGCCGCCGCGAACACCGGCGCCAGCGTCGAGACCGAACCGTCCATCAGCCCCGCCAGCCCCGGCTGCACAATCTGCAGAACGAACAGACGCCGCTGCGCCCGCTCTTCGTCTTCCTTCACGTTCGCCGGCAGCTTTTCTTTATCTAATTCCTGCGCGCGCTCTTCGTGCTCGCGTTCTTCGTTGATCAGATCGTCGAGCAGTTGCCGCATGCCGGCGTCCTGCGTGCGCGCCGCGGCCTTCTCGTAAAATCGCCGTGTCTCCACTTCCATGGTGCTGGCTTCCTTGCGCACCGCCTCGATGCGCAACGGACGAATCAGCCAGAGCGCCGGACGTTCCACAAAGCCCCGCACGTCCTGCCGCCGTATCAAAGGAATGTGTTCGCCAAACTTCTGCCGGTAAAGCTCGATCAATCGCCTCCGGTGTCCTGACTCCTCTTCGCGCATCCCCTCGAACATCGCCGCCGAGGCGGGATAGTCCGGTCGCAGGCCTTCGGCAAAATCCGAGTACACGCGCTCGTCTTCTTCTTCCAGGGAAATGGCCAGAGCCAGCACTTCGCGTTCGGTAAGGTCCTGAAATTTCTTCATGGCGACCTAGCTTACCTGTCCAAGCGGTGCTGAGACAAATCGGAAACGACGTAGAGAAGAACTCCGTTTTCGATGCTACTATCCATTTCATGGCGCCTCGGAAATCATCCGGGTCCCGGAACCGCGAGAAACTGCCGGGCAAACGCGAGAGAGCAACGCGGGTCAAAGCGCATGACGCTCCGCACGCTCCGGAACTGGTCGTTATCACTGGGATGAGCGGCTCCGGCAAGGCGTCCGTGCTCAAAGCCTTCGAGGACTTAGGCTACTACTGTGTCGACAACCTCCCCGTCGAACTGATCCCGCGCTTCGCGGAGATGGCGCTGCAATCCGCCGAGATCCGCCGCACGGCGCTCGTTGTCGACGTGCGCGAAGGCTCCAAGCTCGAGCAGTTCCCGGGAATTCTGAAGGCGGTGCGGCGCTTGATTCCGACGAAAGTCGCCTTCCTCGAAGCCTCCGACGCCGTGCTGCTGCGGCGCTTCAGCGAGACGCGCCGGCCCCATCCCCTGGGCACGGATTCTCCGGTCAATACTTCGATCAAGGCGGAACGCCGTCACCTGGCGAGCATCCGGGCCTTGGCCGATATCGTGATCGACACCACCAAGTTCAATGTTCACGAATTGCGCGCCCATATTACGGAGCGTTTCCACGAGCAGGCTTCGGAGAAGAGCATCCTGGTCTCGTGCGTGAGCTTCGGCTTCCGTCATGGCGTGCCTGAAGAAGCCGATCTGGTTTTCGATGTTCGCTTTCTTCCCAACCCGCACTTCGTGCCGGAATTCCGTCCGCTCACCGGCCGCGATCCGCGCGTAGCCAAGTACATCCGGTCGTTTCCGCAGACGAAGGAGTTCATTCAGCGCATTTCCGATTTGCTGATTTATCTATTGCCCCACTACATCCACGAAGGCAAAAGCTATCTCACCATCAGCTTTGGCTGCACCGGGGGCCAGCACCGTTCGGTGATGATTGCCGAGGAAGTCGGCAAACGCCTGCACCAGGCCGGATACCGCTTGAAGGTTGTGCATCGCGATATGCCAAAGTTATAGAAAATCCGGGCGAAGCCGGATCTCTTGGTGCGATTTTGCGTCGCGCTACCGGAAGATATTCACTTTCGCCAGATCGACGATTTCCTCGCCGCGTCCGCTGAGAACGGCTCTGAGCATAAAGAGGCCAAAGCCCTTCGCCTCGTCAACAGTAATCGTCGGCGGCATGGAGAGTTCCTGTCGGCTCACCAGGACTTCGACCAGCGCAGGTCCGTCATGCTGGAGAGCTTGTGTAATCATCGGCGCAACTTGTTCGGGTGTTTCCGCCCTGAGCCCAAGTAGGCCCAGGGCCTCCGCCATCTTTGCGAAATCTGGGTTGTGCAGGTCCGTTCCAAAATCCAGGATGCCAGCGGCCTTCATTTCCAACTCGACAAAGGCTAGCGAGTTGTTGTTGAAGACGATCACCTTGACCGGCAACTGCAACTGCCGAAGCGAGAGCAGATCGCCCATGAGCATCGCGATACCGCCGTCTCCAGACAAAGAAATCACCTGGCGGCTGGGATGGCTGGCCTGCGCCCCAATGGCTTGCGGAAGCGCATTAGCCATGGAGCCATGCGTGAAGGAGCCAAGTAGCCGTCGTTTGCCGTTCATTTTCAAATACCGGGCCGCCCAGATCGTCGGAGTACCCACATCGCAGGAAAAAATGGCGTCTGCGGCGGCAAGCTCGTCAAGCATCCTGGCTACATATTGCGGATGGATCGGCTTTCGTCCAGGTTCGCCGGTCGCCAAATCGTCCAGGCCTTTGCGGGACTCGCGGTAGTGCTCGAGTGAACTGTTTAGGTGCGCCTCATCGCTCTTCGTCTGGAGTTTAGGGATGAGCGAGGCCAGCGTGGCTCTCACATCGCCGACCAGACCCAAATCAACCTTGGTGCGACGGCCAATCTGTTCCCCCCGAATATCAACCTGGATGATGGTCGCGTGTTTCGGGTAAAACTGCTGATAAGGGAAATCGGTTCCGAGCATCAGGAGCGTCTCGCAATTCATCATCGCGTGATAGCCAGAAGCAAAACCCAGAAGCCCCGTCATGCCGACATCGAAAGGGTTGTCATACTCTACAAACTCCTTGCCACGCAAGGCATGCACGATCGGCGCTTTCAGCGTACCCGCGAGTTCGATCAACTCCCGGTGAGCTCTGGCGCAGCCGGCTCCAGCAAAAATTGTCGTTTTTTTCGAGGCATTCAGAGTTCTTGCCAACTCTGTGATTTCGTCATCGGACGGACGCACCGTCGGTCTCGGTTCGGCAAAGTGCAGACGCGGTCCCTGTTCGACGGCATCGCGGAAGCCGATATCGCCCGGCAAGGTTACGACCGCAACGCCGCGCCGCGAAATCGCGGTTTGCATGGCAATCTCCAGCACGCGGGGCATCTGCTCGGGCTGAGAAACCAGTTCGCAATAGTGGCTGCACTGCGCGAAAAGATGTTCCGGGTGGGTCTCCTGAAAGTATCCGCTCCCAATTTCGTTGCTAGGAATTTGTGCAGCGATGGCGAGGACGGGAACACGACTGCGGTGACAATCGTAGAGCCCATTGATTAAATGCAGGTTCCCGGGGCCGCAGCTCCCGGCGCAGACGGCCAACCGTCCGGTGAGATGAGCCTCCGCTCCTGCGGCAAACGCTGCCGTCTCTTCATGTCTCACATGAATCCACTGAATTTGTTTTCTCGCGCGAATCGAATCCGTGATGCCGTTGAGCGAGTCGCCGGAAACCCCGTAAATTCGCTGAACCCCCGCTTCGGCCAGAACGTCCACCAACAGGTCTGCCACTTTCTTCGCCATGATGCCATCCTTTCGCCAAAGCACGCACTCTCACTCCTTACCTGAATTCAGAGATTGTGGAGCAAGTTGCCTCGCGTAGCAAGTATTCTGGCACGAGCCGTATCCCTTCCATCCCAGCCGGTTCCTGAGGGCGATGCGTGGTGGGGACACCCTCCGATCAACGACAAACCCGCCCCGGAGCAGTAGAATAACGGCTTACACCTGATGCTTATTCCACAGGCAGCAAGCGACGGTAGCTGGCCGCGCCCCGGAGCGGTATGCGCCAACTGACGCGCCTTGTCCGCTACGCGCTCCCCTATTGGTGGCAAATACTGTCTTCGGTTGTGCTGATGGCATTGGTCGGAGCCCTCGATGCCTTCAAGTTCTTGCTGATTCGTCCCATCTTTGACCGGGTGCTGAATCCCTCTACCGGATCGAAAGATATTCAACTGTTTGTCATTCCGGTCACTCACCATCCCGTTACCTTGCAGCAGTTGGTGCCGTCGCATTTCACCAACGCCTGGACCATGGTTGCGGTAGCGCTGATCGGCTCGACCATACTCAAGGGAATCTGCGACTACACCGGCACGTACCTGGTAAACCACGCCGGTTACGGCATGATCACCGACCTGCGCGATGATCTTTACAACGCCATCATGCGCCGCTCGGCCGCATTTTTTTCCAAGCACACCACCGGAACTCTGCTCTCCGCCATCGTCAACGACATCGAACGCGTGCAGTACGCCATGTCCACGGTGTTGGCGGAATTCCTGCAGCAGTTTTTCACTTTCCTATCGGTGGCCGCCGTGGTTGTGATTCTGGGCGGGAACCTGGCCTGGGTGCTGCTGCTGTTCGTTCCGGTGATCGTTTATTCCTCGCGCAAGATCGGGTCGCGCGTGCGCACCACAACCCGGCAGGGACAAGATAAACTTGCCGAGATTCAAAACATCCTGCACGAAACCATCACCGGCAACCGCATCGTGAAAGCGTTCAACAGCGAGAAGTGGGAGATTTCCCGCTTTCGCGGAGCGGCGCGCCGGCTCTTTCGCGCGAACCTGCGTTCGGTCGCCGCGACTGCCATCAGTTCGCCGCTGATGGATATTTTTGGCGTCATTGGAATCGCGCTTCTGCTGATGCTGGGACGAGAGGAGGTTAAGCATGGCCAGATGACCCCGGGAATTTTCGTGGCATTCATCACGGCTGTCTTCAGCCTCTACAACCCGGTCCGCAAGTTTGCCCAGTTCAATAACAACTTCCAGCAAGCTTTGGGCGCCTCCAGCGAAATCTTCAAGTTCATGGACATCGAAGACGATGTCCGCGAAAAACCGCATGCCAGGCGCTTGCCGCCGTTTTCGAAGACCGTCCAATTCGATCACGTGAGCTTCACCTACGGCAGTCAGGGAGAAGATGCTCGCGTATTGCACGACATCAACCTGGAAGTCCACCGCGGAGAAGTGGTTGCGATCGTCGGATCGAGCGGCTCAGGTAAGAGCACCCTGGTTCACCTGATCCCGCGCTTCTTCGATTCCACGCAGGGCCGGCTGTTGGTTGACGGTAACGATGTGTGCGATGTGACGCTGGCTTCTTTGCGGGAGCAAGTCGGAATCGTCACGCAGGAAACCGTTTTATTTAACGACACGGTTCGCAACAACATCGCTTACGGTCAGCCGCATGTACCGCTGAAAGATGTGCAGGCCTCCGCGCGAGCCGCGTTGGCGCACGAGTTTATCCAGGCCCTGCCCGCGGGTTACGATGAAGTAATCGGAGAGCGGGGTGTGCGCCTTTCCGGCGGAGAACGGCAGCGCATCGCTATCGCCCGCGCAATTTTGAAGAACGCTCCCATCCTGATTCTGGACGAGGCGACGTCGGCGCTCGATAGTGAATCGGAAGCGCTGGTGCAATCCGCATTGCATAACTTGATGACCGGCCGCACGGTATTTGTGATTGCTCACCGACTTTCGACGGTGCGCCGCGCCGACCGCATTGTGGTGATCGAAAATGGCGCCATTGCCGATATCGGTACCCATGAAGACTTGATGACGAAGTTGGGCACCTACCGGCGCCTGTACGAGTTGCAGTTTGCCGACTTCGAGCAGAAACTGGAGCCGGCGCAACCTAACTAAAATCGTCAATCGGAAATTTGGAAAACTACTCATGCCTCTTCGCTCCATGACGGGCTTTGCGCAGGTCAAAGGCGAGCTCAAACGCCGGGCCGAGGACGCCGCCGGGCCGCTGCCGACAGCCTCCTCGACTCAGGGCAACGGTCACCTCGCGTTCTCACTCTCCTTAAAGTCAGTGAACCACCGGTTTCTCGATCTGCATTTTCGTCTGCCTTCGGGTTCCGACTCGATCGAGATGCAGCTGCGCCGCCTGCTAAAAGAAAAAATTGCGCGCGGACACGTCGAGGTCACGCTCAGCCTGGAGCGAGGAAGCGGCGAAACCTTCGCTCTGAACCGCCCGCTGGTAAGCGCCTACATCGCAGCTTTTCGGGCGGTAGCCGCAGAATTCGCCGTGCCCGCCGAGCCCGACCTGAATTCCATCCTGCGCATTCCCGGCGCTCTCGATTCTGCCGGGAACCCCGACGATGAGGCGCTCGAATCAGCCGTAATGGCAACAGTGAGTCAAGTGCTCGATCGCCTGAATCAGATGCGCGAGCAGGAAGGCCGCAGCATCGAGCGTGAACTCCGCCAGCGCATGGAGCACCTGCGTGAAGCCGTTAAGATGGTGCAACTTCACCGGCGCACGGTGTTGCAGAGCTACGTGGAGCGTCTCCAGTCGCGCCTGCAGGAACTGCTGGGTTCCAGCGCCGACAAAGAGCGTGTGCTCCAGGAAGCTGCGCTTCTGGTGGACCGCAGCGACATTCAGGAAGAAATCGTTCGTCTCGAAAATCACGTCCAGCATTTCCTGAGCCTGCTCGACGAAAACGGGGAAGTGGGAAAGAAGCTGGACTTCCTGCTGCAGGAAATGAATCGCGAAGCCAACACACTCCTTTCAAAGACCTCCGGCCTGGCCGGCGAAGCGCTGAAAATTACTGAAGCCGGCCTCGCCATGAAGGCGGAGATCGAAAAATCCCGCGAGCAGGTGCAGAACCTGGAATGAGTTCTCCGGTGCACAAACCAGTCGTATACATCATCTCGGCCCCGTCGGGCTCGGGTAAGTCAACCCTCGTCAATGAACTTTTGAAGAAGGTGAGCGATCTAGAATTTTCCATTTCCTACACCACGCGGGCCCCACGTGGCAGTGAAACGAATGGAAGGCAGTACTATTTTGTGTCCCGCCCCGAATTCGAGAAAATGATTCGCGACCGCGAGTTCCTCGAGCATGCCGAAGTTTTCGGCAACTACTACGGAACGGCGCGCCGCTTTCTGCACGATGCGGAACAAAATGGCCGCGACCTGTTGCTTGACATCGATGTGCAGGGCGCGGCGCAGATCCAGCACAAACTTCCCGACGCCACCAGCATCTTCATCCTGCCCCCGGACCGCAGGACGCTCGAAGAACGCCTTCGCAAGCGCAGCGAAGACCGCGAAGACGTTATCCAGCGCCGCCTGATCACGGCCAGCCGCGAGATTGAGAATTACGACCGGTACAACTACATTCTCGTGAACGACCAACTCGAGGACTCTATCAAAGCACTGCGGGCGATCGTGCGCGGGGAACGCCTGTTGCGTGCAGGGCAGCCGCTATCCTCTGAGGAAGCCAAAACCGTGGCTCTCGCCGAGCGTTGTCGTCTGGCGAATGTTCGCGACCGCCTGAAGTCGATTCTGGACTCGTTTAAGCCGCCCGGCGATTCCTAAAGGGGTAAGTCTTCCGGGTAGTCCTCGGTAACCATATTCGCGGTCCGCCGCCCCCACAACCCTCGGTTTCGTGGGAAAATGGTAGAGCAAGCCTTTGGCGTCGCAGACGAAAGAACGAAGCGCACCAATTTCGGCAATCAAAATCGTACATCCCGGTATCAGGGGAGAGAATCCATGAAATTGATCGAAGGCTTCGACAGCAACTATCGCTATATTCTGGTCGCCGCCCGGCGCGCCCGCCAACTGCAATCCGGAGCCCCGCCGGTGGTTCAAACCAACTCCCGCAAACCATGCCGCATTGCGCAAGATGAAATCCGCGCGGGTAAGGTGAAGTGGGAGATCCCCGAAACTCGCAGCGCCGCCGAGCAGGCCGCCGAAGTGCTGGATCAGGCCTTCGGGCACGACGCATAGCGGTCGCTTGCTGGCAAGCTATGCATCATAGGGATCCGTATCGGGTCACGCCTTTGGGCGTGACAACAATGCTGCGGAACGACCGCGCCTTCCGGCGCCGGCATTTGAAATTATGAAAGTTGCTCTCGGAGTGACGGGCGGAATCGCGGCTTACAAGGCAGCCGAGATTGTGCGCCTCCTGCAAGACCGCGGCATTCGCGTGCAAGTCATCATGACGCGCGCCGCCCAGGAGTTTGTTCGCCCGCTCACCTTCGCCGCGCTTTCCGGCGAAAAAGTGATTACCGGAATGTTCTCGCCCGGTGAGGAGCACGCTGCCAATATCGACTCCGCCATCGAGCACATTGCCGTCGCGCAGTCGATTGACGCCTTGCTGGTTGCTCCCGCCACTGCCGATGTTCTGGCGCATTTCGCGCAAGGCATTGCCAGCGACTTCCTTACCACGCTTTATCTCGCCACTACCGCTCCGGTCGTCGTTGCTCCGGCGATGAACGTCAACATGTGGAATCATCCCGCGACGCAAGGGAATCTGGAACTCCTCCGCCAGCGTGGCGTGAAGATCGTCGAGCCCGGCTCCGGATACCTGGCTTGTGGCATGACCGGCTCCGGCCGCCTTGCCGAGAACGAAGCCGTGGTTGCTGCCGTTCTCGAAGCGCTGGGCGCTTCGCAGGATCTCGCCGGCGAAACTATCCTGATCACTGCGGGACCGACCCGCGAGAAAATCGATCCTGCGCGCTACATCACCAACCGCTCCAGCGGACGCATGGGATACGCCGTGGCGGAAGCCGCCCTGCGCCGCGGCGCTCGTGTGCTTCTGGTGAGCGGCCCAACGGCATTGACGCCTCCGGGCGCGGCCGAACTCACGCGCGTGGAATCGGCCGAGCAGATGCGGGACGCCGTACTCAATCTCCTGCCTCAAGCCACCATCGTGATCAAGACCGCCGCCGTCTCCGATTACCGCGCGAAGTCGGCGTCTCCGCAAAAGATCAAACGCAAAGGTCCGCTCACGCTTGAGCTCGAACCGACCGCGGACATCCTCAAGGAAATTTCTCTCCACAAGCAGTCGCAGATCGTCGTCGGTTTCGCCGCAGAAACTGAGAATGCTCTGGAAAACGCCCGCCAAAAGCTCGCAGCCAAGCAACTCGACGCCATCGTGGTCAACGACGTCTCCCGCGAAGGCATCGGCTTCGATTCCGATCGCAATGAAGTGACCATCATTACTCACGACGAGGTCGTCGAAGTCCCTGAGACCACGAAGTGGGAAGTGGCCCAGCGCGTACTCGATCAGGTTGTCCGCATCCGCCAGCGGCGTAAGTCGCCGGTGAAAGCCTGAACGAGTTTCTCCCTCCTGCATTACAATCGAGAAACCGATGCCCTCGACTCTTGACCCGGAATTGCGCCGTGCTCTCGCCGAGCGCGTACGCTACTGTCATGAGATGGGCTTCTACGACTTCTATCGGCGTGAGCCACGTGTTCTCGACGTTGCCGAAGTCGAATCGGTCGCCGCCGAAGCCGTCTCACCATCTTCATTGTTAGCGTCGTCTTCAATACTCCAGCCAGAACTCCGAGAGGAAATGTCCGCTAGAAAATCAGCTGTCGTTCGAACTATCGCCGAAGAGAACGTTTTCGAAACGCCCAAGCTGGAGTATGCAGTGTCCGACTCCGCAGCCGCGCTCAAACTCATTCGCGAAGACCTCGGCGACTGCACGCGCTGCAAACTCCATAAAGGTCGAACCAAGATTGTCTTCGGCGTGGGCGATCCCCACGCTGAGTTGATGTTTGTGGGCGAAGGCCCGGGCGCCGACGAGGACGCGCAGGGTGAACCGTTCGTTGGCCGTGCCGGTCAGTTACTCAACAACATGATCAAAGCGATGGGACTGCGGCGCGAAGATGTTTACATTGCCAACGTGGTCAAATGCCGGCCACCGGGCAACCGCACGCCGGAGCCCGACGAGTGCGACACGTGTTCGCCATTTCTCATGCGGCAGATCGCGGCCATCAAGCCCAAGGTTGTGGTGGCTCTGGGAGCGACCGCGGCCAAGAATCTGCTCGCCATGAATTCGTCTCTTGGTGAATTGCGCGGCCGCTTCTACGATTTCAAGCCCGCGGGCGCGCGCGCCGATTCGTCATGGTCGGGCGCGCGCCTCGCCGTGACCTATCACCCCGCGTATCTGCTGCGCGATCCGCGCCAGAAGGGCGAGGCCTGGAAGGATCTGCAGATGGTGATGAAATATCTCGGCATTGAGCCACCGAAAAAAGCCGCCGAGTAAGATCTCTGTCATGAAAGCGAATCGCTCTAGCATTGTCATCCCGAGCGAAGCGAGGGACCTTGGTTTTTGCCCGCCTGTGCCGGCGCACAGTTGAAGTCGGGACAACAGTTTAAGACGACACACCATTCTAGGTTTATTCTTCCAATCAATGCCCGAGTACTGCGACGTTGCTCTCCCCGTGCCGCTCGACATGGTTTTCACCTACCGTGTCCCTGCCGACGCCACTCCCGTGGTCGGCGGCCGCGTGCTCGTTCCCTTCCGCCAGCAGCGCCTCACGGGAATAGTTACTGAACTGCATGACCGCAAGCCGTCAGTCAAAATCAAACCAATCCAGAGTGTGCTCGATGCCTCCCCGGTGCTCGATGAGCAACTGTTGCGCCTCGGCCGCTGGATTGCCGACTACTATCTCGCTCCACTTGGCGAAGTCTTCCGCACCATGCTGCCGTTGAACGCGGAGTTTAAACGCTCCATCGCGTATCGCATCACCAGAGATGGCCAACTGGCGCTGCATCTGGCTGGAGCGTCAGGATCATCCGCACGTTCGCGCCGCACTCCGGAAGAACAAGTAGCCGAGTTCCGCGTCCTCGATCACCTGGCCGCACAAGAGCCTGCTCCCGGAGAGAGCGTCCAGATCCGCGAAGAAACTCTGCGCTCCGCCGCTCGCGTCTCGAAATTAATCTTGAGCGGGATGGTGCGAAAAAAGTGGCTCGTCCGCGAAGACATCTCCGCCGTCCGCGACGCCAGGCGCATGATCAGGATCGCTCTGCTCAAGTCTGCCGAAGGCAAACTGAACGACAATCAACAAAAGCTGGTCGAGACGCTCGCCGCATCAGGAAGTCGCGCTCCAGTACAGACGCTGCAAGCCCTCGATATCCCAAGAACGACGCTGAGCACGCTAGTCAAGCGCGGCCTGGTCGAGATCATCGAAGAACCCGCGGCCTTTGCCGTCTCAAGCACCAAGCCGCGGTCGTCGCCTTTCACTTTCGAATTCAATTCCGCCCAGCAAGCCGCGCTGAATCGCCTGCGCGAAGCCGTAGAGGCAATGAAATTTTCCGGACTCCTTCTGCACGGCGTCACCGGCTCCGGAAAAACCGCCGTCTACCTCGCTGGCATGCGCGCCGTGCTCGAAGCCGGACGCTCCGCCATTCTCCTCGTCCCCGAAATCGGCCTCACGCCCGCGGTTGCCGCCGATCTGCACCAGATCTTCGGCGACGAAGTCGCCATCCTGCACTCCGCGCTTTCCGACAAAGAGCGCGCCCAGCAGTGGCACCGCATCAAAAGCGGCGACGCCCGCATGGTCGTAGGCACGCGCTCGGCCGTCTTCGCGCCGGTCGCCGATCTCGCCCTGATCATCGTCGATGAAGAACACGACTCCTCCTACAAGCAGGAAGAGACGCCGCGCTACCACGCCCGCGATATCGCCGTGGTGCGCGCCAAAATGGCGAATGCTACCGTCGTCCTCGGTTCGGCGACGCCATCGCTTGAGTCGTACTTCAACGCGAAGAAGAATAAATACGCGCTGATCGAGTTGCCCGACCGTGTGGAGCGGCGTCCCCTGCCGGAAGTCGAAATCATCGACATGCGCCAGGAGTTCCAGGAGACCGGTCACGAGCAGGTCATCTCGCGCAAGCTGGCGGCCGAAATCAAAGACCGGTTCGATCGCCGCGAGCAAGTGATGGTGCTGCTCAATCGCCGCGGATATTCTCCCGTGGTGCTGTGCCGCACCTGCGGCAAAACTCTGGAATGCCAGAATTGCGCGATCGCGCTCACCCACCACAAGCGCGAGCACAAAATGATCTGCCACTACTGTGGCTACACCGCGCCCGTACCCAAGGCCTGCGTGCATTGCGGCAGTGAATACGTGTACTTCCTGGGCACCGGCTCGGAGAAACTCGAAGAGTTGTTACACGGCATGTTTCCGCAAGCGCGCATCGCCCGCCTCGATCGCGACACGGTTCGCGGCCACGAAGATTTCGAGCGCACGCTGAACGCTCTTAGCGAGGGAGAACTCGACTTGCTCGTCGGCACGCAGATGATCGCCAAGGGCCACGACATTCACGGCGTTACTTTGGTGGGCGTGGTCGGCGCCGATAGTGCGCTCGGACTGCCCGACTTCCGCGCCGCCGAGCGTACCTTTCAGTTACTCACGCAGGTTGCCGGACGCGCCGGACGCGGCCAATCTCCCGGCAAAGTGATTTTGCAAACTTATTTTCAGGATCACTACGCGGTGCAATACGCCGCCCGCCACGACTTCACCGGATTCTACGAAAAAGAATTGCGCTTCCGCAGTTGGATGCACTATCCGCCTTACTCAGCGTTGGCCAATGTGCTCATCCGCAACGATAAGCTGGACGAAGCCCTGCAGTGGTCCGGCACTCTGGGAAAATGGTTTGAGCAGACCCGTCACGAAGGCGTGCGTGTGCTTGGCCCGGCAACCGCGCCCATCATGCGCTTGAAGGGAGATTATCGTTACCACTTCGTGTTGAAGTCACCCAGCCGAGAAAAGCTCAATGCCACGCTGCGCGCCATGCTGGTTTACGCGACCCAGCAGAGGATCCCGCGCGCGCAGGTCATCGTGGATGTAGACGCCCTGTGGTTGATGTGACAGGTTCGGATACAATTTTGGTTTCATGCCCGCGAATCCTCACTTTTTTTCTACGCCATCCGCCTGGCGTGCGTGGCTCGAAGCGCATCACGCCCAGGCCAACGAACAGTGGGTCGGCCTCTACAAGCGGGATTCCGGACGCCCCAGCATCACCTGGCCGGAAGCGGTTGACGGCGCACTATGCTTCGGCTGGATCGATGGCGTCCGCAAGAGCGTAGACGCGATCAGCTATAAAATTCGCTTTACCCCGCGCAAGCCGCGCAGCATCTGGAGTGCCATCAATGTGAGGCGCGCAACCGAGCTTTCCAAACTCGGACTGATGCATTCCGCAGGTCTGTCCGCCTTTCGGAAGCGCGAGGCAAAGCGATCAGCGATCTACGCCTACGAGCAGAGAAAAACTGCCAGACTTCCGGCCGCTTATGAGAAGAAGTTCCGTGGACAGACAGCCGCATGGAAGTTTTTCCAGGCCCAGGCTCCGTGGTATCGAAGAACCTGCAGTTGGTGGGTGATCAGCGCGAAAAGAGAAGAGACCACGCTGAAGCGCCTGGCTTCCCTGATGGCACATTCCGAGCATCAGCGACCCCTGCCACAGCTCACTCGTCCACCCAGGAAAAAATGAGACAGAACGATGTATCGTTGATGGTCCCAAATAGCGATGTAACTTACTGACCGCCCGTGCGGCCACGAATTACCACCACCGACGCCGCTGGCAAGTCGTACATCGTTTCCGTCGTGGCGCTGACCGTACTACGAGCGATCGGTCCATCGGGATCGGCCATGCCTTTGGTCGTGGCCACTATGGTCGGCTTGCCGCTATTCTCCGCGTGCGCCATAAACCGCGTCTGCGCCGGATGCCACTGATATTGCGCACTCCCGAAAGTTGAAATCTCCACCGGCCCTTCAAAGCTGCTCTCTTTTCCTTCCGATCCATCAAATGTAATTCGCACCCGGTGAGCATTCTGCTGGTCACGATTCACTGCCATCACCGCCCAGTTCCCATCCGGACGCTGCACCGCGTAAGCCGTTACCAATTCGTGGCCAACACCGTCCTGCACATCGCTCTTAGCGGCAAACACCTGATGTTCGCCGCCGCCGGGTTGCGCCCACTCCAGATTGATCAACTGCGCCACAAAAAACTGCGCCAGCGGCTGTTGAATCTGATAATTCGCATCGACGGTAAACATGCCAAACGTTCCCGGAGAGCTGTTGCATCCCGGCTCCATTTGCAGCGGCAAGTAATGGAAAAAGTAAACGCCTTTCCCTCCCGAGTTCAAGAACGATCCAATGTAATCCGCCAGCCAGACTCCCGCAAAAATGTCCTGATAAGTTTCGCTCGCGCCAGACGAGAGATTTCCCTCTGTGATGAACATCGGCATGTCCGCGGGAACACCGTCCTCATGCCATACCTGCATGATGTGGCTCACCAACTCAGGCTCGTCATAAAGCACGCCCCACGGCGTTCTGCACGGGTCGTAGGGATAATGCTCGAACGAAAAAAATGCCAGATCATTCATGCGCCCGTGCCGCTTCAAATAATCGACGAACCGCGCCGTCCACGAAACTTTTCCGCTCGCATCCGGCCACACCTCGATGTCCTTGTTCACGCCCTGAAACGACGGCCCGCCCAGTTTCAGCGCCGGATCCACGCGATGAATCGCGGTCGCCCACTGCAGATACAGAGCGGCATAATCTTCCGGCAGCATGTACTGGCCGTCGGCTTCCTCGCCCATCTCGACGTAGGAGATCGGATAGCCGCGCTTCTTCAAATACGCAATCTCCCCCGCAGCGTTGTCGGGAGTGTCATACAACATCGCGACCGGCACCATCGCCGGCAGCCCACGCGTCACCCCGCTGGTAAAGAACAGATCGAATCCCACCTGCGCCTGCTTGGTCGATCCCAGATCCGATGGCTGATGCCAGGGATCGACCGAGGAACAATAAGTCGTCGTCTGCTCCTGATCCGCCGTGTGCCGCAGAATGTCGTGAAACGCGCCATCCTCGGTGCTGGTGCCGAGGTAAATTTCGCGAATGGCATAGCCCACGCAATTTCGCGGATCTGATTTTGCATCGGCCGCTCTGTCCGCATCGCAAGTGTTCGACGACTCGGTCATCCATATCCGCACAAATCGAACCGCCGCGGCACTTTCGGTTAAACGAACTTTTTCAACCTGGCCTTTTCCCTCCATAACTATGCCTTGCGAAAACGTTTCCCAGACGCCTCGTGTCGGCGCCTTGATGGGATCGTCGCCCGTCCAGTACTGCACTACATACCGCCGCGCATAAGGCGCGCCCCACGCGATGCGAATGCTGTTGATCTGCTGCACCTGCGCCAGGTCCATCACCACCCACTGCGGATGCAGCGCGTCGCTTTCTCCCGTGAAAGGTTCGGTGAGATACGGATTGCTCTTCCAGAAAGTATTCACATCGCCATCGGTCAGGCGCGAGAAGCCCACGTTATCGGTGCCGTCATTGCGCGTGGTCCCGCGCCGGGGCAACGCATATCCGTAGGAATAGCGAAGCGTTTCCGTTGGAGTCGAGGAACCGGTGAAGTAGCCCTTGCCCCCATCGCCCCCGTCGCTCCATGTCCCTTGCGGATTCCAATGCCACGCCTCAATGGCGAGTTCGGTGTTCTGCCGATAAGTGACCGGCTGCCAGCCCGAGGCCAGCGTCTTCTCCAGTGTCGGCTGCAGCAGATCTTTGTCGATCGCTTCCACCGCAATGCGATCCACGCCCGCTCCCAGAGTTTCCCCGGGCACGAAATGGTTCGAGGGATGCGAGACGTCGACCGTGATGGTCTGCGCCGCGGCGAAGCCAACCAAGGGTAAGCATCCCAGCAGAAAGTGGATAAGGAAAGCCGGTGTCTTTTTCATGGTACGACCTCCTTCGTTTTCAGCCATTAAAACGATTGAATAAAGGAGTATACGAGATAATTGGCCGAAGAGGTATCGCCGAAGCGGACAGTAAATGTTCTCTCCTACCGTTTGCGGAGCTCGTGCAACACATCCTGCAAGGAAAAATGCAGGAAAGGCGCCGGCGTCAGAGTGAGCACGAGCATGAGTACGGCAAATCCAGCCAACACAGCGCGGCCGCCCGAAACCTTCGGCCACTCCGCCACCTGCGGATGACGCAGGCTGCTCAACCGCAGCAGAATCGCCCACATCAGCCATACATAGCACAGATAGTAAGCCATGAACAGCAGGACGGTGGTGGTGAGCCACGAGACCCAGCGGTGCGCCCGCGGAGCGATCGAAAATACAATGTGCCCGCCGTCGAGTTGACCTCCCGGCAACAGGTTCAAAGCCGTCGCAAACATCCCAACCCAAGCCGCAATCGCTGTAGGATGCAGCAGCACTCGATTCAACGGCAGCGTAGCCGCACCGTGACCCGAGCCTGCCAGCAGACTATGTACCAAATGGAAGATCAAGGGGAGCCCAAGTTCCAGGTCGGCGGATGGCGCTCCCGCCGGAATAGGTTTGGACAATCCCAGTGCAATCACAAGCACTCCCACCGCCACCACAAATCCCGCGATCGGTCCGGCAATTCCAATGTCAAACAGCGCCCGGCGAGATCGAATCGGAGACCGGATTCGGATGAAGGCCCCCAGAGTCCCGATCAGTGTCGGCGCTGGAATAAAAAACGGCAGAGTGGCCCACACGCCGTAGTGCTTGCAATAGAGATAATGCCCCATTTCGTGAGCCAGCAGAATCAACATCAGCGTGCCCGCAAAGGGAATCCCCAGCAGCAACCGCGCCGGCTGCGAGAGCGTCCAAATCACCGGGAAGAATGAAGCAGCGCCGTCGTCCAGCAGAAACACCGGCCGGCTATGCGCAAAGTTGTACTGCATGTGCGCCCCCACCACCAAGGTTGTGAAGCAAGTCGCCAGCAACAACAACGAGTGCAGCCAGTAGCGCTGCCGCGGCTGGCGTGCCGCATACACCGGCATCGGCCGCAGATATTCGATGGTGGAAAAGGCTGTGGGAGGACTAGGTTCCGACATTGCGATTCTTCGCCCCGCAGTTCCACGGAGGTCTATCTTTAGATGCTACTATGAGAGGCGAGAATGCATCCGGAGGTGGTTACATAACTCTGGTTAAAAGCCAAAACCGAAAGACCGAGCACCAAAGAACTGAAAGCTGATAGCTTTCAGCTTCCCTTCAATCGATCGACTGCAGTTCTTTCCCTGGCTTAAACCGCACGGCCTTGCCCGGAGGAATCGATACCTCGGCTCCGGTGCGCGGGTTGCGCCCTATGCCGGTTTTGCGCGGGCGCACGTTGAACACGCCAAATCCTCGCAGCTCAATGCGATTACCGTGAGCCAGCGCTTTCTTCATGCTCTCAAAGACGGTTTCCACCGCCAATTCAGCCTTGGTCTTGGTGATACCGGTTCTGGCCACCACTTCGTTGATAATGTCGAGCTTAATCACGAACGGCTCCCGGGTGCGGCGTCAGGATGATCCCTCAAGTGATTGATGCTATGGGAGATAAGAGAGATTGTCAACGGGAGCATCTGGAGCGTAAACCATTGAGCGATTGAGTGACCGTGTCATTGAGCGATTGAAAAGGCACAATCTCAGTTCGTCTTGCAATCTCTCAATGACCCGATCGCTCAATCACTCAATTCCTACCGTCCATTCTCTTCTTCCTTGAACATGTACTTAATGGCGGGCTTGTAAATCATCAGGTTCGGCCGTCCGTCTTCGCGGATCACCTTGATGCAGGTCTTGTCGTACCATTCGATGATGCCGTGCACTTCCTCGCCGTCGCGTAGCACGATCACCATCGGCGTCTTGGACTGCATCTGTTTCTGATAATAGAAATTCTCGGCGTTGGTCTGCTCCGGCGGCGCAGCCTTTCGCCCACCCCCCGCTCCCACTGAACGGTCCCCACGGTCGAACCCGCGATCCTGCCCGCGTTCTGGCCGCTCGTGCCGGTCCCGGCGATCGGCGACCTGCAGGTGGCTGGAACTATGGTTGGAGTTGTGATTGCCGTGATTGTGGTCCGTACGCGGCAACGCCGGACGAATCAGCTTCCGGTTGGCAAAATTCTCGTCGTTCCCTGACGGCTGGGCCGGAGTGGTATCCATTGTTTCCTTCATAGTGGCGCTACTCCTGCACACGCGTTCATTCAACCTACAACATCAAGGACCCTGGAAATGTATTTACGAAGGCGTGAAATTTTACCTACCGTACCACAGGAATCTCCCCATGACAATGCCGCTATCGTGCTGGTAAGGGGGCACTAGATGGTAGTGTGCCGATTCTTGCAACATTACAAATTCGTTAATTCGTATTGCTCATGTCCGTGCCTTTTCTCTCCCGGCCGCTCCACGTCACAACCGCGACCAACGTTGCGACCACCACCACGGTCCAGGCCAGAACCGGCGCGAAGACTCCGCCAAAGCGCTGCTCGGCAAGTTTGGCCTGAAGCACACCATTTCGAGAGGAGAAAAAATTCCCCAGTTGGTAAGCGAGGCCCGGAAACGTGCCCCGCACCGCTGACGGAGAAAGCTCGTTCAAGTGCGCCGGAATCACGCCCCATGCGCCCTGCACCATGAATTGCATCAGAAATCCGCCCAGCGCCAGCAAGGGCACGGTATGCGAATACGCCCACAGCGGAATGACCGGAATTCCCAACAGTGCGGCAATCACGATAGCCCGCCGCCGGCCGATTTTTTCCGACCAAGTTCCAAAACAAATTCCACCCAGCAGAGCGCCAAGGTTGGCGACCACGGCAATCAAACCCACCATCTGCGGCGTAAAGTGATGGTCCTTCTGCAGGAATGTCGGATAAAGATCCTGCGTTCCGTGACTGAAAGAATTGAAACTAAACATCAGCACGATCAGAAAAATAAAGGTGCCCACATAAGTCAGAATGTCCTTGCCCAGCCGGCTCTCTGTTTTTCTTGCTACGCGCCCCTGCAACCACGCCGGCGACTCGTCCACTTTCGTGCGGATGTAAATCACCAGAAACGCCGGTAGTGCCCCGATCACAAACATCCCCCGCCAGCCGACGTAGTGGAACACCGTCCCGTAAACCAAGGCCGCCATCAGATAGCCCACCGCATAACCTTCCTGCAACAGCCCGGAGAAAAATCCTCGTCCCTCTGCCGGCAGCGTCTCGAACGCCAGCGCCGCGCCCACGCCCCATTCCCCTCCCATCGCAATTCCAAACAACGCCCGCGAAATCAGGAAGAGCTTCAGCGAAGGTGCAAATGCCGACGACAGTTCAAACACCGAGTACGCGATGATATCGACCATCAGCGTGGGACGCCGCCCGAAGCGATCCGCCATCATCCCAAACAGAAACGCCCCCACCGGACGCATCGCCAGTGTCCAGAAAATCGCCTCCGCAACCACGGAAACCTTCGTCTGGAATTGCGTCGCGATGGCGCTGACGCAGAAGGTCAGAATGAAGAAGTCGAAAGCATCCAAAGACCAACCCAGAAAGCAGGCGGTAAAGGTGTTCCGTTGCACTGGTGTAAGCCTGCGAAAGTGGCCGAGAAATTCCATTGTGATTCCTCCGCGTTTTTTCGAAATGCGCTGAAAAGCCCTGCGAATGCTAGCATATGTCTTTCATTCAGCAATCAGAAATCAACAATCGGCGATCCTCACCCCATGCCCGAACTCGACCCTCCCCAACGCCAGGCGCCCGATTCGCTCATGCTCACCGGCTTCTGGTATCGCGCTCTGCCCGCCGATCACGTCCACCGCAATCAACTTCACAAAGCCATGCTGCTTGAGATTCCGCTCGTGATCGGACGCGACCGCGTGGGCCATCCCTTTGCCCTGCGCGATGCCTGTCCCCACCGCGGCATGCCGCTCCACTGCGGCAAGTTCGATGGTGAAAATGTCGAGTGCTCCTACCATGGCTGGACCTTCGACGCCCACAACGGCCAGTGCGAACTGATTCCCTCACTCACCTCTGACCAGAACTTGAAAGTAGAACGCATCTACGCCGGCAGTTATCCCTGCGAAGAGCAGGATGGCTTTGTCTGGGTCTACATCCCGGACCCCGGTCCGCCGGGTGCGGGATTCACCGAACCGGAAGAAGCTCCCGATCCTGCCCCGCTGATTGAAAAATTCAGCGACAAATACAAGCTCGCCTACCTCACCGCCGACATGCCCGTCAGCATCGATCACGGCATCATCGGCCTCATGGATCCGGCGCACGGACCGTTCGTCCATCAAGCCTGGTGGTGGCGCAGCCGCCACAGCATTCACGAGAAGAAGAAAAACTTCGAGCCGATCCCCAACGGCTTCCGCATGAGCGCGCACACGCCCAGCTCAAACTCCGCTCCCTACAAGCTATTGCGCCTCTATGCCGCCGCCGATTCCATCACCACCACCATCGACTTCGTCTTACCCAACCTGCGCCGGGAAACGATCAGAGCAGGAAAGTACTGGTTCTCTTCGCTCACTACCGTGACCCCCATCACTCGCAACCAGTGCCGCATCGACGTCGTCGCCGCCTGGAACATCTTCCGTTGGTTACCGTTCGGCCCCGAATTGCTGAAGTTCGTCTTCGCCAGGTTCGTCGAGCAGGACCGCCGAACCATGGAACTGCAAGCCGAAGGCCTCAAGCACAATCCGCATCTCATGCTGATCGACGACGCCGACCGCCCCGCCAAATGGTACTTCCAGCTGAAAGCAGCGCATCTGGAAGCGAAGCGCACCGGCACAGGGATGAAGCATCCCATGTCTGGCTCGGTCACGCTAAAGTGGAGAAGTTAATCTTGTGGGGGGCACAGCGTGGCAGTTCGGCAAACCCAATTTCTTTAAGAGATCGGGAAGGGCACGACTTTGCCTGAGGTAGCCTTAGGGGAACCGCGGGGCCTCCTGCAATGATTTACTATCGATTCAAGACCAGCATCCTGCGAGCACCGTATAGCATCGAAACACGGCAAGCAGAGCGCGAGAACGCGATCTTTACCTAATCCATAATAGGAGAGTGAATCCCACGATGCCACAACGTGAGCTTGAAATTCCGATGCAGCAAGGCAGCTGCGACGGCGTTTTCTATTGCCCCGAAGGCGATGGCAAATGGCCCGGTGTTCTTTACCTGACGGACATCGGCGGCATTCGCGCCGCCAACCGCGAAGCCGCTGCGCGCCTGTCGAAAGAACGATATGCCGTGCTCGTGCCGAACATTTTCTATCGCACCGGCCATGCGCCGCTGCAGCCTTCCATCCGAGCCCTGGATGACGAGGGGAGAAAAAAACGCATGGCGGAGTTGAGCACTCCGCTAACGCCGGAACTCATCGAGCGCGATGCCTCCACCTACATCGATTTCCTGCTGTGGCAGAATTGCACAAGGCCCGGCATGATCGGCGTAGTAGGCCACTGCTTCAGCGGAAAGATGGCGATGTTCGCCGCCGCCGCGCGCCCCGATAAAATCGCAACTGCCGCGTCCTTTCACGGAGGCGGCCTGTACACCGACGCGCCTACCAGCCCTCACCTGGCGCTGCCTCGAATCAAGGCGCGCCTGTATTTTGGCTACGCCACCAACGACCACAGCATGTCCGTGGAAGCCATTGCCAAGTTCGAGGAAGCTCTCCAACGCTGGGGCGGACAATACGAAAGCGAAACCTACAAGGATGCGTACCATAGTTGGACCTCATCCGACAGCCCCGTCTACAACCAACCTCAAGCCGAGCGCGCCTTTCAGAAACTTCTGGAGCTGTTCGGTCAAACACTGCGTTAGAAGTTCGTATGGACGAGTCGCTCACCAGATCACCCGAAGCCCCTTATAAAGCCGGAACGTCTCGTCCGGGGTCACGGCTGGGATTTGTTCCGATAACGCCTGAGCGATAATTTGACGGTCGAAAAGGTCGCGGTGGTGAACCGGCAACTCAAACAGGCGGAGGGCATGATCGCCGCTATACGGCAAAATCCGGATTCCCAAATCTTGCGTACTCTTGCGCAGAGTCGCCGCTGCAAATGCCAGCTTTCCCGAAGCGGCCTTAATCGCAATTTCGGTAACTGAGATGGCACTCAGCTCAAGTACGTTGTCCAAATCTTGCAAGAGCGAAGAGGCGCGCCTGCTTAACCGCTCCGGGAATTGCACCGCATAAATGAGGGTCGCGGTGTCGAGCAGCAAGCGCATTCCTAATAGCGCCCTTCGATGAAATCATCCACTTCTTCGTCCGTCATCGGCTTCCACCAATTCGGGTCGATGATCTTAATCTGCCCGCGGAGAGCCCCGAGCACCCTCTTTTTTCGAACTGGCTTTTTTGTTCGCACGATATCCACCACTGGAACACCGCGGCGGCAAATCGTGATCGGCTCACCATTTTCAACCGCCTTGATTAGCTCGGGCAGCTTATCTTTGGCATTGGCCACGCTGACTTGCATTTGTCCATCGTAGCTATCTTAGATAGCTATGTCAAGAATGCACCCCATGCGGCCAGCGTGATACTACGGTTTACATTCCGGCCGCAGCGCATAGCTCGCATCCAGCCAGTGCAAATAAGTCTCCATCGCATGCCAGCACACCAGGCTGTTCTTCGCGAAGTCCGAGGACTTGAACGGATACGCGGTGTCGACATGATCGTATTCCAGCAGCAGCGGAATATGCGGTGGCAGTTTCGGCACCACGTCCAGCGTATTCACGATCCGCCACGAGTTGATCGGCAATTGATCGAAGGCCCTGGCGAACTCAAGGTTGCCCACACGCGGCGACGCAAACGTGCATGACGTGGTAATGTCGAACTTTTTTTTCGAGTCGTTTTCCATCACAAACAGCGTGGCCAGCGCCGAGCCCAGGCTATGTCCGGTCACCACCATCGGCCGCGGCGGGCGCGCTTCTGCGGCCGTCCGTCTCTTCCCGCGCGCCAACTCGCGACTAATCGCCAGTTGATCGAGTTGATCGGCGAAGGAGCCGCCGAAGGTTTCCTGCGCGGCTGGACTGTCCGGAGCTATGGCCGCCACGGTACGATCCTCGGCCAACTTGCGCTTCACCACTTTCAACGAGCTGTAGATTTTGTCGAACCCGCTGGCCACCCGCCCCGTTCCAGGCACTTGGCGGAATGACCTGGGCAGCGCGGCCGCGTCATCGATCCACTCAATGGCGCCCTCCGTGCCGCGAATGGCAATGATGCGCGAATCCGGGTTGGCGGCCTCGCGGCACACGACGCCGTAAAACTCCGGTTCCTTATCGTTGAGGATGAAATCCGACATGTGGATCCACGCCCCCAGTTCCCATCCCTCGGGAATGTCACCCGGTTGGGGCTCCGGTCTAAGCTGGGAGGGATCGCGCCTGAACATGGTGTAGGCAGCCTGAACAAACTTGCCATAGAACAACGCCAGTTTTGGATCGAGTGATTGGCCCACGAGACGCCTCCTCGAAAAATATCTGGACACCGCCGCCTCAAGCCTGCCCTGAGCGAAGCCGAAGGGGCTGTCCGTCGAGCGAAGCTCGACTTCCCTGGGATCGATAAACGCGGAGACAAGCTTACAACAACCAGCTACTCCTGCACCAGCCAGTCCATCGCCTCCTCGCGCGTGTTGAACACCGGCAGTTCGCGCTGCGAGAAGCTTTTGAAATGTTCGTAAAACACGTGCGGCAGGCTCTCCGTCCCCACCCATGCCGAGCGCTTCACATAAGGACGATCGAGCACCAGAACTTCCTTGATGCGCGTGGCCACATTCTTGTCGACCTCGGCGCCCGTGAAGTCCGACAGCGTGAGCAGCGAACCCGGCGCGTGCCGCGAGATATCCGCGCGAACCAGGTCGAGCAGCACCAGCAACTCCTTCGCCGCACAGTGCGTGAAATCTATCACGTAAATAGCGTGGCCTTTGTGCTTGACGAACCGCAAACGTTCGTTGGAATTTCCCCCTGTGGTCACGGCAGCAGCGACTCCACCACCGCGTAAGCCCCGTCCAGCGCGGCATCCAGCGCGGCAGAATCTTTTCCTCCCGCCTCGGCCAGGTCCGGACGGCCTCCACCTTTGCCGCCAACCTTCTGCGCCACCGGGCCAATCACTTTCCCCGCCTGCACGCGGCTGATCAAATCCTTGGTGACGCCCACAATCAGAGACACGCTCCCATTCGACGCCGACCCCAGCACCACCACCCCCGACCCGATCTTCTCTCGCAGTTGATCGACCAGCGTCCGCATCTGCGACCGCTCCAGGTTGTCCACGCGATGCGCCAGCACCTTCACGCCCTTCACGTCCTTGATCTGATCTCCAATATTCGCCGTACTCGACGACGCCGACTTCATCCGCGCCGAATCCAGTTCCCGCGTCAGCCGCTTGATCTCCGAATCTTTTTTCTCGAGTTCGGCCTTCAACGCCTCCGCAGGCGAAGCCGTTTCGGTATATGTCGATCCCTCCTCAACAGAGGGTGCCCCATCCTTGCGCGTTTTTTGCGCAAGGGTGGGACTCGCAAATGTCGACACAACTTTTTCAAGTTCGTGGTCTTTACGAAAATGCCGCAGCGATCCCTCGCCGGTAACCGCCTCCACGCGCCGCACACCCGACGACACGCTGCCTTCCTTCAAAATCTTGATTAGACCAATCTCGCCGGTCGCGCCCGTGTGCGTGCCGCCGCAAAGCTCGGTCGAGAAATCGCCAATCCGCACCACGCGCACCTTGTCGCCATACTTTTCCCCGAACAGCGCCATCGCATGATACTGGCTGATCGCTTCGTCGATCGGAACGTCGGTAATGGTCTCAACGATCTGGTTGCGCAGCACTTCTTTGTTGATAATGTCCTCAATATCCTGCAACTCTTCGTCCTCGACTGCGGTGAAGTGCGAAAAATCAAAGCGCAAATGATCCGGCGCCACCAGCGACCCCGCCTGCTTCACATGCTTCCCCAGCACCTCGCGCAGCCCGGCCTGAAGCAGATGAGTGGCGGTGTGATTGCGCATGGTGGCGCGGCGGAGGTCGGAATCCACAACCGCCGTGACAACCTGCCCGACTTGTATCCCGATACCCGGCCTGTCGCGGATTGTAAGTACCGATAAGCCTTTGACTGCGGTTTGACAGTCGACGACTTCGGCCAGAAGTCGAGTGCCGTCCTCGTTGTAAAGCCATCCATGATCCGCGACCTGTCCTCCAGAAGCGGCATAGAATGGGTTTTCCTCGATTACCACAAAGGATTTTCCATCTGGCGCGATGACCAATGGATAAGGATTCAATTCTGAAAAAAGTGCTATAACCCGAGTTTGCACCCGATGCTTTTCATAACCTACAAACCGCAATGTGAAGGCCTGCTTTGCCTCCTGACTCACTCCTGTTTTATCTGCGTAAGGGTTTATTCCTTCGGCTAATGCGCGGAGGTGCGGATTGGCCGTTTGTTTGGCTGCGCCTTTCCAGGAAGCACGAGCACGAGATTTCTGTTCGTCCATTGCGCGGTCGAAGCCAGCCTGATCGAACTCTATTCCCTGATCACGTGCTGCATCTTGTATGAAGTCCAGCGGCATACCAAAAGTGTCGTAGAGCCTGAAAGCTTCATTTCCCGGCAGTCTAGGTTTACTACCGTACCTATCATGCGCCAGCCTTTGGGCATTCAGGCCAAGAGCATCAAGATTACCGACCTTGTCGGTAAGCTCATACACTTCAGCTTCGATCTCGTGACGGTGCCAGTCCCGGGTCACTTCCAGTAGCTCTTCAAGCCGCTTCAGTCCAATATCCAATGTGTGCGCGAATCTGGTTTCCTCTGATAAGACCACTCTTGAAACACGATCTGTCGTCTCGTTCAACTCTGGATATGCATCCTGCATCAAATCGCGAACCGCGAATACCATTTCATGAAGGAACGGCTTCATCTGACCAAGCAATCGACCGTGGGTAATGGCCCGCCGAATAATTTTGCGTAGCACATATCCACGCCCCTCGTTCGACGGTAGCACTCCGTCCGAGATCAAGAACGTCGCAGCCCGAGCGTGGTCTGCAATCACTCGGAGTGACGCGGCAGACGACCTGTGAACGGCCTCGTGCGCCACTTCCATCACGAAATCCGTAATCTTGCCGCGCCCAGTTAGCTCCGCTGCGCGCTTGATGAGCGGCGTGAATAAATCCGTGTCGTAATTCGAGATCACCTCCTGCAACACTGATGCTACCCGCTCAAGGCCCATGCCCGTATCGATCGACGGCTTCGGTAGTGTCTTTGTGCTCGTTGCATCACGGTCGTACTGCATGAACACTAAATTCCATATCTCGACATAGCGGCCGCAATCGCAGCCGAAAGCGCAGTCGGTGTGTCCCTGATCGGACGCCGCCGGGCCCATGTCGTAATAAATCTCGCTGCACGGACCGCAAGGTCCGGTGTCTCCCATCTGCCAGAAATTATCTTTCCTCCCACCAGGGAAAATGCGCTCTTTGGGAACTCCTACTTCGAGCCAATATTTTTCCGCCTCATGGTCGCGCTCAACGTCGAAACCTAATTCCCAAGAGGCGGCTGCCTTGTCGGGGTCATCGAAGATTGTCACGTACAACTTGTCTTTGTCGATCCCGTACCAATCTTCCGAGGTAATCAACTCCCACGCGTAAGCAATCGCATCTTTCTTGAAGTAATCGCCAAACGAAAAATTCCCCAGCATCTCGAAAAACGTGTGATGCCGGTTGGTGAACCCAACATTTTCCAGATCGTTGTGCTTGCCGCCGGCGCGCACGCACTTCTGCGAAGTCGTGGCCCGCGAATAGTCGCGCTTCTCGAGGCCGAGAAAAACGTCTTTGAACTGGTTCATGCCCGCGTTGGTGAACAGCAATGTGGGGTCGTTCGCCGGCACCAGCGACGACGAATGCACCTCCTTGTGCCCCTTCTGCACAAAGAAGTCGAGAAACTTGCGGCGGATTTCAGAGCCAGTCAGCATGGTGCGGACAAACGTTAATTTTAGCACTGCGAAAACAGAGCAAGACAAAAACGCAGAGGCACAGAAGAACACAGAGGAAACCTTGCGCGAATCCTCTGTGCCCGGAGCCTGCCCTGAGCGGAGCCGAAGGGTGTTTAATCTTCTGTCTGCCGTTACTGCGGCTGCGGCTTATCCTCGATTTTGTCGCCGGCCTTCTTCATCTCGTGCCCGGTGTCCTCGGCGCCCGTCTTCACGGCGCTACCGGTTTTCTTGGCAACCTTCTCGGTGCCCTTCGCCGTGTCTTTGGCCGCGACCTTAGTAGCGTGGCCCGTCGCGTCTGCGGCCTTCTCGGTACCCTTTGCCGTGTCTTTGGCAGCCACCTTCGTGGCGTGGCCGGTGTCTTTCGCGGCCTTCTCAGTCGCCTCGCCGGTTTTGTCGGCGGCCTTTTCGGTGCCGTGCGCGGTCTTCGTGGCAACCTTCTTGGTTGCCGCGCCCGTGTCCTCGGCGCCCTTCTTCACGTCCGAGGCCGCATCTTGCGCCAGCGCCAGAGGCACCGCGCTGAACAACACTGCTGCGAGAATCACTTTCAAACGGAACTTCATAGTGCTCTCCTGAAAAATGGTATTGGGATTGGTCTTGGAGTATGCAACATCGACCCGTTCCTTGCCAAGTGAATCTTCTTTGGTTTGGATGTCCCAAAACCCGCAGAAGAGACCCGCAAAAGAGACCCGCAGAATAGACCCGCAGAAGAGACGCGCAAAAAGAGACTCGCAGAAGAGGCCCGCGCGCGACGCCTCACTCCTATGCCCTCACGCGCTCTCGCTTTCCAACTCGGTCAGTGTTTCCTCATCCACGTCCCAGCGCTTCAAGATGGAGAAGATCGTCTTCGTTCCAAACCCTCCCCGAGCCAGTTGCCGGAAGATGCGCGCCGCCTGCTTTTGATCCTTGGGTTTGACCAGACGCTTCTTCCGCAGATATTCGCGGGCTTGCGCTTCTTCGCTCACGCCTTCAAAAGCCGCGTCCACGGCCTTGTCGATCACGTCGCTGTGCATGCCCTTCGCCTTCAGGTCGGTGACCACGCGCATGCGCCCGAATTTCTGATTGTCCCGCCGCAGGGAAGAGAAATACGCGGCATACTGCGAATCGTTCAGATACCCGCGATCCTTGAGCCGCCGGATCACCAACTCGATCAGCGTCCGTCCATACTCGGACTCGGGCTCTTCTACCCGCGCACGAAATAAGCGCTTCAGCTCCGCCACCGTGCGCATGCGCCGCGCCAGCGCTCCCACCCCATATTCGTACAATTCATCCTCGGAATAAAACTTCTTCTTGGGACGCGGGAACGCCATTTGGTAACGATAAACCCAATTGCGAGTGGAAGGGAAAAATATCAGTGAGACCGCGGATGGCTAGAGGTCTTGGGTCTTAGGCTTTGCCTAAGACCTATTGCCTGAGACCCGAGAACTGCTTCTACCGCCCACCAAACCCAGCCGACTGCATCGACTGCCGTGAAATATCTGCCGTCGATGCGATGCCCTGCATGCGCAGCTTGAAATCGTCGGCGTTGGAGGCGTTTTCCAGCGCGGTCTCGTAATTGACGAGTCCCGCCTGGAACAGATCCCACAACGACTGATCAAACGTTTGCATCCCGTATTGCGACGTGCCCGCCGCAATCGCGTCACGCACCGAGCGCGTCTTTTCCGGCACCAGAATGCATTCCCGGATGAAGGCCGTATTGATCATGACCTCCACCGCGGGCACACGCCCGTCAGTATCGCAGCGCCGGACTAATCTTTGGCTTACGATTGCCCGCAGCACCGCCGCCAACTGCAGCCGAATCTGCTTTTGCTCCGGCGGCGGGAAAATGGAGATGACCCGGTTGATGGTTTCCACCGCGTCCAGCGTGTGCAGCGTGGAGAACACCATGTGGCCGGTTTCTGCCGCATGCAGCGCCGTCGAAATCGTTTCCAGATCGCGCATTTCGCCCACCAGGATCACATCCGGGTCCTGACGCAAAGAAGCGCGCAAGGCCGCGCTGAACGACGGCGTATCCACGCCGATTTCGCGCTGGTTCACATACCCCTTCTTGTCGCGATGCAGAAATTCGATCGGGTCTTCAATGGTGATGATGTGTTCGGCGCGGCTGGAATTCACTCGATCCACCATCGCCGCCAGCGTCGTCGATTTACCCGAGCCGGTCACGCCCGTCACCAGCACCAGCCCGCGCGGCATTTCGCAAATCTGCTCCACCACCTTCGGCAGGAACAGCTCATCGAGCGCCCGAATCTTGGTGGGGATGACGCGCAGCACCAGCCCAACGTTGCCGCGCTGCTGGAAGATGTTGACACGGAACCGTCCCAGCCCGGCCACGCCGTAGGCCATATCGATTTCAGTGGTCTCTTTGAATTTCTGCTTCTGCCGCGCCGACATCATGCTGAACGCCATGGTCAGCATGTCTTCCGCGCTCACTCGTGGCTGATCGGTCAACGGTACCAGTTCGCCATCGATCCGCAGGTGTGGATAGTTCCCCACCTTCAAGTGCAAGTCGGAAGATTTCCGTTCCGTGGCAATCCGCAGCAGATCATCAATATTCATCGCAGACGTTTTCCTGGGAGGCGGTTTGCCCCCAATCTCCGCCTATGATGAACCGAATCGTAACTTTGCCCAAGATGACCTAGGTAATGGCCCCACTGCGGCAGGTAGACAGCACCTTAAGTTCGGGGAGAGACCAAGGTTTAAGAAGGGCACGACTTCAGTCCTTAGCCTGCCCTGAGCAAGCGAAGCGCGCCGAAGGGTGCCGCAACTGCCGGAGAGTTGTCGCGCCTTTAGCCGCTGAGATTTGCTGCTGGCAGGCAAAGGAATTTTTCAGCGGCCCGTCAACCAACTGCGATAAGCCAGGACCCGGTCCAATGAGTGTAATCGCGATTTAACGCCAATGGGGGCCTTGCAAAATCCTGCATCTTGAGCTCGTCCCGCCCCGGAGGAGAATCGTGGCTCCCGTCAGGAGAACTCCCAAATGACGAAGCGAATGGCCTGCATCGTTTTTCTCTTTTGTGCGGCGACGATTTCATCGGCCGCACAGACTTACACCACGCTGCATATCTTCGAAGACTCAGACGGCGCCACCCCCGAGGGTTTGACCCAAACTACCAATGGAAGCCTCTACGGAACGACGGAGACGGGCGGGGATCTGACTCAATGCTTCGGCTCTGGCTGTGGCACGGTCTTCAGAATCACCACCGGGGGCACGCTAACGACGCTCGACAACTTCGAGCCAGCTCAGGGTGAATACCCAATCGGATTACCGATCGTGCAGGCCGCCAATGGCGACCTCTACGGGACGCTGGCGGAAGGCGGGGCCAGTACGGGCCTATGCTTATACGGCTACGGCTGTGGCGCCATCTACAAAATCACGCCTGACGGCGCGCTGACTGTGGTCTACAGCTTTTGCTCACAGAGCAATTGCGCCGACGGAGGCAATCCCACCGCGCTTATCCAAGCCACGGACGGGAGCTTCTACAGTACGGCGGGCTCAGGCGGTGCCAACTGCATCGCGTCCGGCGGCTGTGGAACCTTCTTCAAAATCACTCCCGACGGCACCCTCACGACGCTGTATAGTTTCTGCTCCCTGAGCGACTGCACGGACGGATCCGACCCCGGGGCCGTAATCCAGGCCTTCGATGGGAATTTTTATGGGACAACTGATTCAGGCGGCGCATACAACCATGGGACAGTATTCAAAATCACCCCCGCCGGCGTATTGACTACGCTGCACAGCTTTTGTCAGCAAAGCAGTTGCCCCGATGGCTATATCCCCGGTGCGTTAATTCAGGCCACAAACGGGGACTTTTACGGGTCAACGTACGCGGGCGGGGCCGCCAGCGGCGGCACCGTATTCAGCATCACCCCGACCGGTGCGCTGATCACAGTGCACAGCTTTGATGGCACGGACGGATCCTTCCCCTTCTCCACGCCTCTCCAGGGATCGGACGGGAACTTCTACGGGACGACGAGTTACGACAGCATCGGGGGCGGCGGAACGATTTACAAGCTGACTCCAGGCGGCGCGTTGACCACGCTGCACAGTTTTTGCTTCCATCTCATTTGCGCCACCGCCGGCAGCTTTCCCTATGGACTCGTCCAGGACACTAACGGGGATTTTTACGGTTCGACCGAAAGGGGTGGCAACGGCACCGGCGTCGGCCCTTACTGCTCAAATGGCTGCGGCACTATCTACAGCTTCTCTATCGGTTTGAAGCCCTTCGTTAAGACCCAACTCGCCTCCGGCAGGGTGGGTGCGTCCGTCACGATCCTTGGCACGAACCTAACAGGCGCGACTGGCGTCAGCTTTAACGGCACTGAGGCGAGCATCACTGCGAACTCAGCGTCCGAAATCAAGACCACTGTACCCACTGGCGCGACCACAGGATTCGTAACCGTCACCACGCCGAGCGGAACGCTCACGAGTAACGCCCCGTTCCGCGTGATTCCATAAACGAGAGAATGCGCTTCATTGTTAACGCTGGATGCAGGGTTGCCGCGCCTTAGGCAAGTTAACGATAACGGCGATTACACGCACTGATCCCGTCACATCTGAGGCGGATGTCCTTCTACGCGTCAGCGCCCATTCTCGCCGGAGTCCCGCGCCCGGCGGCCGCAATCGCCCCCTCGCCCTGCCACTTCCGCGCCAGCCCTTCCAGCTGAGCCAACACCTTCTCAATGTCCTTCATCTTCTCGGTAATGCCGTAAGTCACGGCTGGAGGAATCGTCTGTTCATAGTGCCGGAAGACAAAGCCCGCGCCCTCCAGCGTCCTCAGCCGCTCCGTAAGTACGCGCGAGGAGATTCCATCCACTTGCTTCCGGAGCACCCCAAAGCGCGTCGGTCCGTTATGGCTCAGCGCCCACAGAATGTGCAGAGTCCAGGGCCGCGTCAGCAGCTCGAGCAGCCCGCCGATCGCGCAGGGAGACGGAGGTTGAGAGGTTCGTCGCGGAGTCATATCGTTACTAGGTTACTCCATGGTTCCTACTATGTAAAGAGCTGGCAGTTATTTATTGTAACCAAATGCAACCGTCTCCTATCTAAGCAGACTGGTAACCGGAGGCTCTTAATATGAAACTGCTTCGCATCGATTCCAGCGCCCGGAAGAACTCCGTCTCGCGCCAGCTCACCCAGAAGTTTGTCGAGACCTGGAGAAAGCAAAACCCCACGGGAGAAGTGATCGATCGCGACCTGGCAACAACTCACCTTCCGCACATCACCGACGAGTGGATGCTTGCCGCCCATTCCGATCTCGCGAAGTTGACTCCCGCCCAGCGCGAAACTCTCTCGATTTCCGACGCGCTGGTAGACGAGCTGTTGGCGGCGGATACCATCGTGATCGGCGCGCCCATGTACAACCTTACGATTTCCGCTCCCTTGAAAGCCTGGATCGACCAGATCGTGCGCGTCGGCCGCACCGTTCTATGGGGACCGACTGGAACGGAAGGCGTATTGCAGGGAAAAAAGGTCGTCGTCCTCACCTCGCGTGGCGGGTCGTTTCGTCCAGGTACGCCCACCGCTCAGTACGACCACCAGGAGCCTTACCTGCGGCACATCCTTGGCTTTATTGGATTGAACGACGTCACGTTTATCCATGCCGAAAATCAGAAGCCAGGAGAACTGGCGGAGCCTTCGCGCGCCGCCGCCTTCGAGCAACTCCAGCAGGCGGCTGCCGCCGCGAATACATCCGCGGCCGCGCCAGAACTGCATCTGTAATTCAATTCGCCGCACCATACGCTGCGGCGAATGACAAAACTAAATTGTTGCCGTTCGCAGATTCTTGCATCACATGCTAACCAGTAGAAGGAGAGCCAAAATGTCGACTGCCAATTCAACCATTTCCTCCCGGTCGCAAGCACTGTCGATTCCATCAGCGGGAGCGGGTCCTATTGTCCTCCTAGGACGATTCCTGTTCGTGCTGATTTTCCTAATGTCGGGCCCTCGCCACTTTATGAGTCAGACCATCGCGTACGCGGCTTCGCAGGGCGTTCCGTTGGCCTCGGTCATCGTTCCCATCTCGGGTGCGATGGCTTTCTTCGGCGGCCTTTCCATCCTGCTTGGCTATCGCGCCAAGCTTGGGGCGTGGCTCATTGTTCTCTTTCTGGTGGGCGTCACTCCGATGATGCACAAGTTCTGGGGAGTGGCGGATCCGATGATGCAGCAGATGCAGATGATCATGTTTATGAAGAACGTTTCCATGCTGGGCGGCGCGCTGCTCATCTCGCAACTCGGGTCCGGACCCTGGAGTCTCGACGCGCGCGGCAAGTAGTCGTTGCGCTGGAACAGAGTATTTCAATTTCAAATCTTGCTTCGGCAAATCCAATTAGGAGAAAAGCATGTCGGATCCAACCATCCAAGTTCTACCCAAAGGTCCATACCTGGTCGCGGGAAGGGTCTCGCTTCTGGACGCCAGCGGCAACAAAATTGAAGCGGGTGAGAAGATTGCCCTTTGCCGCTGCGGCGCTTCCACCAACAAACCATTTTGCGACGGAACGCATACCAAGGTCGGATTCGACGCCGCGGCCGCAGCCGTACCAGGAAGCGCAGAATAAGCGCACCAACTTTGCTCGGGTTTCCGTTCAGCTGATTTAGTTCAGCAACGAAAGCAGCCGCCCTCGCGGAGCGGCTGCTTGGATCTTGCCGGTCAATCTTGCATCAGGCGGCGTTTCTTTGCGCCGGCTGTGCGCCCCTCGGGTTACAGTTCGATGCGACCGGATTATACGCCCACCGGTTGCTTGCTCTGCACCGGCACCGGCGTGAGCCAGCCGTGGCGGTCGGTCTTTTCGCCGCGCACGATGGCATAAAACTCTTTCTGGATCGCCTTGGTGATGGGGCCGATCGCGCCCTTGCCCACTTTGATTTTATCTACCGATCGAATGGGAGTGACCTCGGCCGCGGTTCCGGTGAAGAAGGCCTCGTCGGCGATGTAGAGCATCTCGCGCGGAATCATCTGCTCGACAATCGTGATGCCCAGGTCGCGCGCGATCTGCAGCACCGAATCGCGAGTGATTCCGGGCAGCACCGAGTTGCCCAGCGGCGCAGTGATCAGCTTTTCGCGATGCACGATGAACACGTTCTCGCCCGAGCCTTCGCTCACGAAGCCGTTGACGTCAAGCGCAATGCCCTCGGCAAAGCCGTTCACGATGGCTTCCATCTTAATGAGCTGAGAGTTCATGTAATTGGCGCCAGACTTGGCCATCGCCGGCAAAGTGTTCGGCGCAATCCGCGTCCAGGAGGAAACGCACACGTCGCAACCGTCGTGCTCGCCGCCCAGGTATTTTCCCCACGGGTAATTAATGATGTAAACCTCAGTCGGCGAGTTGAAGGGATTGACTCCCGCCTCGCCATAGCCGCGGAGAACGATCGGCCGCACGTAGCACGGCCACGCCCCGTTGCCGCCCACGGTTTCGAGCATGGCCTTCACCAGTTGCTCGCGCGTGTAATCCACGTCGATGCGGTAGACCTTGGCGGAATCGAGCAGGCGCTGAATGTGCTCGGTGGCGCGGAAAATCGCGGGCCCCGAAGGCGGCGAGTAGCAGCGAATCCCCTCAAACACCGAAGAGCCATAGTGGACCACGTGCGACATCACGTGAATCGTCGCGTCATCCCACGGGATGAGCTTGCCATTGTGCCAGATGTAGTCCGACTTCTCGATCGCCATGCGGAACTCCTTCGGGCTGAATATTTATAACGAGGGCTGAATCTTCCTCTGGCACTGCAGGGAGCGAGGCGCGAACCCAACCGGCGTTACAAAACATTATAGCCGAGGCGTCATTACCAGATAGTCTCGACCACCTTTGCCCGGCGAATGCGCGCATCCGCCGTGACCAGCGCCATGCCCTCAACCATGGCGGTCGAGGCGATCAAGCGATCCGCCGGGTCTTTCGGAAATCGCTCGGGCAGGCGCACGGCAAGGGCCGCTATCTCGGGCGTCACTGCCCGCAGAATGACCCGCGCTACCGTTTCCCGCACAAACGATTCCACGCTCCCCGTGACCGCGATCCGGCCGTTCTGCGCCAGCCACGCCAGTTCCCAAACCGTGATGGTTGCAGCCGCAATCCCCGCAGTATGTCGCTCCTGCTCCTGCCTGGCCTCGCGGATGGCCTCGCGGGCGTGCCGTGACAGCCGATTGGGATCGCTCGTCATCCACAGAAGAGCGTGGGTGTCGAGAAGAATCACTTATTTTCCCAATCTTCCGGGGGAGTAATTGGGCCTACGATATCTCCGAGGATCTTCACTTTGCCCGCCATGTAACCGAAGATATCGTCCCCCTGCTTTTCGGCGGGAACCAGCTTAACCACAGGCTTGCCGTGCTTGGTGACCAGCACCGGTTCGCCGCTCTTTGACACCTGATCCATGATCGCCAGGCATTGCGCCTTGAATTGACCCGCCGCTATCTGTTTCACAATATGGTCATAATATTATGACCATGGGAAGAAAGCAAGCAGAACCTTCTCCTACTCCGCCGGCCGGGTCCCCCATTTCTCGCGTCCTTTGCGAGAAGTGGGGCTTTCCGTCCGTCCGCGTTTCTGCGGGACTCTATCCGCCACCTCTACCGCCCGCATCGAGGCCTTTTTTCGCGAATCCAGCAACTTCCACGCTTCCTCGTAGCGCGCATGAACGCTCCCCTCATCATGCGGACTGACCATGACTGAGCTTTGCCCCATCAGCCTCTTCGCCGGAAAGACGTACCAGACGTCCTCCGGCAACACATAAATGGCGAGGTAGTCGACCTCCTCGACGGTATATTCCTTCAGGTTCCCGTTCGCTAGGTGGCAGTGATAGCCTTTTCCCTCGCGGCAGTCCGTGCCCTTCACCTGCACTCGCCTGATTCGCCCATCCTGCTCGATCCCGACGTCGTAACGTGCGGAATCTCCCCACGGCTTCGACACAACGTACCCGCGCTTGGCCGCCCGCGTCATAAACAACAGTTCTATCCACTCGCCCCGCTGCTTGTAGGTTTTAAATACTTCCATCCCGGTCGCCGGAGATTTCTCGCGTTTTTTCCCCAAAACTCACACCTCACAGATCCTTTGTCATTTCTGTCGTCATCTCGATGTCCCGCGTTTTCACGATCGGGACGAGAGCCTGCCCTGAGCCTGCCGAAGGGGATCCCCCGTGCACGCAGCTGGCGTTCATCCCGGAGGCGCACGCCCGTGTGTCTTCGAGCGGCAGGCAGAGAGGGTGGAGAGGCATTCGGGGAGGGTGGTTGGGCGGGTAAGCATACTAATACTAGTTTATGGAGGGGGTGCAAGGTCAGATGTCACAGGGAGGGTGTGGAAAAAGCGGAAGTGGGAAGGGCGATTGGGTTTCTCGTCCCTCGGCTTCCTTATTTACTCTTGTGCGGGAGGAGATGCAAAGCACTTTCGTGGTGGCGAGGTGGCACGGAGTGGGGATGGGTACCATCGGGCTGGCGAGGGTGGTGAATTCACTCGGAAGTATCAGGTACATCGGCTGGTCTACTTTGCGTCGTTTCGGAATGTGGGCGATGCGATCGCGCGGGAGACGGAGATCAAGAAGTGGCGGCGTGAAAAGAAGGTGAGATTGATTGAGGAGAGAAATCCGACTTGGGAGGATTTGGCCGAGGGGTGGGGCGAGGCGGCTGTGATGAGGGTGTCTGGGGAAAGCAGATTCCTCACCGGGCTGACGCCCGGTTCGGAATGACAAGAGTTTGGAGTAGATCAGGCTGCGGCCCGATACGGCTGGGCCGCTGGACAGCCGGGGCGGCTGTCCTCACATGAGTTTGTTAGTGGCCGACGGTTTCTGTGGGCCCGGGAACGGGTGTCGGAGTCAGGCTTGCTTTCACTGTCACGCCCGGTAATTCATCCCCACGAAAATACTTTTCTTTCTCTTTTAGATCCGCGGCTTTCATCTCGGGCATGGCTTCGTAGGGTTTGCTGTAGTCGTTAGCGGCGTTCCAGAACAAGAAGCCAATGCCGCCTTTTTCTTTGGCGGTGGCGACTTGCACTTTGATGTATTCGGGCGAGTAGGTCTTGGTGCGCCAGCGGAAGGCTTGCAGCCAGGGGCGGATGACGACTCCGCTGGTCTTATTTCCGTCAGGATGGGTGATGAGTTCGAAGCGCTGCATGGATTCGCCGATGAAGTGCTCGGGGGCGTCGCCGGGATGCTCGATGTTATCCATGCCGAAGAAGTGCGAAGGGTAGATCATGGGCGAGAGCACGTCGCAGTATTTCTCCATGCCGACAATGTCTTGTCCGGTGTGGGAGAGATCGACCTGGCGTTGCCAGGCCATGACGCCGAAGACATCGAGCGAGAGGAGCGCGCCGGTGGGGTGGATTTCGGCGTAGGCCTTCTTGAGGAAGGCGACGATTACGTCGGAACGCTGCATTGGGACCTTGCACGGACTTGCGTCTGCGGTGGTTCCGCCTCGCTTCGCTTCGGCGGGACGGGCGAGGCGCCCGTCTCCACATGGGCTGTTGCTGCTTCCATTTTGATTGTTTGTAGCTGGCTCGGTCTGAAATACGAAGCTGGCGTCTTTTTGGTCGCCTTCGGCGGGGAAGCGGACGTAGTCGAACTGGATTTCATCGGCGCCGGATTGGGCTACGAATTTGGCGAGGGCGATGTTGTAATCCTGAACTTTGGGGTTGGAAGAGTCGGTCCAGACCAGCTTGCCGTTTTCGCGCCAGGGCTGGCCGGTCTTCCTGGAATGCACGGCGAGTTCGGGATGCTCGACCACCATGCGCTCGTCGCGGAAGATGGCGACGCGGGCGATGGCGTGCATGTTTTCGGAATGCAGGAAGTGAATGAACTTGGGCAGGTCGCGAATGTAGACCTGGTGCTTGCCGAGCAGCGGATGCTCGAAGGGAATGTTGACGCTGCCATCGGAATCTTTGATGTCGAAGACGACGGCGTTGCCGCCGACTTCGCGCCAGTGGCGGATGATGCGGAGTCCGTGATCGCTGGCGGCCATGATGCCGGTGAGGTAGATGGCGCGGACTTCAAAATCTTTGGGAACGGCGACCGTTTTTTCGACGATGGGCGCGGGAAGGATTCCGGGGATAGTGATCCGCTCACCGGCTTTCAGAATGTTGCCGGAGCGGTTGCCGTTTAATTTACGGATGGCGTCGGCGAGCTCCGAGGAAGTCAAATAGGCGGTCTTGTTCAAATACCGGTGGGCGACGGCGGGGATGCTTTCGCCGCGCTTGGCGGTATAAATCTCAGTGCCGGGAGCGGCTTTAAGCTGCGACGAAGGCTGTAACGAAGGAATGTCTGCGGGCTTCGCTGCGGTGGAGAGTGTGGCGCTCACCGGTTGCAGTTGCGCGGCTTGCGCAGCGGAAGCGGCCACTGCCGGCACCGGCTGCGCACTCTGCGGCTGCGCCGCGAGGGCCGAAGAAAACCGTGGACTCAGCCGCATGGCGGCCACTCCGAATAGAAGACACGAGATTGCCGCAATGGTTAGAGCCGACGAGCGACGCAAGATTCCTCCATAAACCACCCAAGCCGGATGCTAATCTGCACACGGGACCGTTACCAGTTACTACCGGTCATCTCCCCTTTGTTCAATGGAGCCCGCGCCGGGTGCCTGGTAGCTGGGACGAGCGCGGCAGCAAGCGGCCTATAGAAACCCGTAGCCTATGAGTGAGTGGTCACAAATCGCGCGGCGTATTCGAGTGCCGCTGGGATTTCTCTTTGCGGTGCTTTATTTTTGGCTGGCGCGGCCGGCGTGGCGCTCGCTGGCTCTGGGTGCGATTTTAGTTGTGCCGGGGCTGCTGGTTCGGGCGCTGGCTTCGGGGCACGTGCGCAAGAACGAAGCGCTGGCCACTTCCGGTCCGTATGCTTATACGCGCAATCCGCTTTATTTGGGATCGCTGTTGATTGGGCTTGGATTCGCCGTGGTAGCGCGGAGTTGGTGGGTTGGGGTGGTGCTGGTGGTGATGTTCTTCGCGATCTATCTGCCGGTTATTCGAGATGAAGAGGAATTTCTGCGGCTGAAGTTTGCTGAGTTTGACGAGTATGCGCGGCGGGTGCCGAGGATGTTGCCACGATTTTCCCGGAGTGTTTACGGCAAAGATTCGGGGGGATTTTCACTGGAGTTGTATCTGAAGCATCGCGAGTATAACGCGCTGCTGGGAACGCTGGCGATGGTGGCGGGATTGGTGTTGAAGATGATGGTGTTTGTGGGGCCGGGGTAGAGATCACCGCAGGGAGCTCACAGCAGATTCCTCCTGTCTCCACTTCGCTCCGCTCAGTGTCGCGCGTCGGAATGACAAGGCCTTGGGCGGCGGATTCATGGATGGGCAGTAAGTCGGGCACACTGGTTTGGTATCTTGGGGACTTTACGGCGCGACTGGAAGTCGCGCCCTTTCAAATCCGCGGACCGCATTCACTCACTGGATCTGGAGTGGTTGTTTCAGGGTGAAGGTGTAGGCGGACTGGGCTGCGAGGACGACTTCTCGTTCGTCTCCTTCGGCGCGCTTGGCAAGGCCGCCGAAAAACTTCTTTACTGCGCCTTTAGCTTTTATCTTAGGTCCGAAGCTGCGAGCGGCGGTTGCGATCGCTTGATCGGTGTTATTGATGTTGACCGAGGTGAGGCGCAAAACTAAACTCGCCTCGCCGGCGAAATGGCCGAACGGTTTTGCGCTTACCACTGTGCCCACAATGTTTGCGCCGGAGGGAATTGCGGTCTGGCCGTCGACGATTACGTCTTTGTCGAGCGTGGCCGCGAAGGTTTGTCCGGTCTGGCTCGCCTTGGAGCCGAGATCTTCGGTAATGCGGATGGTGAGAGGCGTTCCGGCGGCAACAATGATGGGCTGCGGCGGGGCGGGCGGTTCGGGTTGAGCTGGGGCCGGCTGCGGAGGCTGGGCGGCAGTGTTATCTGTGGGTGGGGCGGGGTTGTTTGCGGGAGCGGGCGGAGTAGCGGGGACGCTTGCGCTGTTCTCGTTGGAGGGCTGGGATTCTTTGTGCTTGCAGGCGGGCAGGGCCAGCAGCACACAGACTGCGAGAATGACGGGTGCAAGACGGTATGTTCTGAGGGGACTGGAGACGACTCTGTCAGCGGCGTGTGACATGGCGCTTACGGCGTGGTTGGCTTGCAGACTCATTGCTACTCCTCGTTTGAGTTGGACCTGCAGTCTGTTGCTCAAGACTGGTCGAGCGGGGGGTGTTCAGGATAACTCATTTCTGGCGGATTTAGGCCGAGAAAATGGCGCGGCAGGGATGCAGTCTGATAAGGAAGCGAGCCAAACGCGCGATTAATGGGTCGCAAAGAACGCGACCCGTCGCGCGGCTCGCCCAGATTCCTCACGGCGCAAAGAACGCTTGTTCGGAATGACAATCAAAACTGCGCCACGCCGGTGCCGAGCAGCCGGGTGGTTTGCGGGCTGTCGCCGCCATCGTCCTGGATGTAAAGGATGGAGTCGCGGATGCCCGCATGGAGGGGCTCGAAGGTGATGGTGACCGTGCAGCTTGCCTTCGGTGCCAGGAATGAGCCGCAGTCGTTGGTCTGGGTGAAGTCGAAGGGCGCGTCGCCGCCATCGATGTAGATGAAGTGGGTGAAGCCCATGTTCTTCGTTCCCGTGTTCGTCAGGTGAACGTTGCGCGGGAGACTCTTTGTGCCCACTTTCTGTGCGGGAAACTTCAGTTGGCTCGCCGAAATGGCCAGCTCGGTGCCGATTCCGATCAGCTCTACGAACTGCGGCTTGGATGAAGCGCTGTCGTTGATGGTGATGCCGCCGCTGACGGCGCCCATCGCTTTGGCGGTGAACTCGGCGGTGATGGAGCATTGCGCGCCGGGCGCGAGGCTGCTGTTGCATGTATTCGCGGTCATGCGGAACGGGGGACCGCTGCTCGCCACGGATGAAATCGTCATTGGCGTTGTGCCGGAATTGGTGATGGTCACGGTTTGCGGGGTGCTGGTGGTGCCGAGGAGTTGATTCGAGAAGGTGAGTGGCGAAGTGGGAGAGAACGTACCACTGCCGGTGTTCAGCAGTGTGGTGACCTGTTCGGTCAGGAAGCCCGCAAACACGAGATCAGGTTTGCCATCGTTGCGGCGGGAGAGATTATTTTTGGGCTACTAATTCTCTGGCGCGGCTCAGCTCGGGGCGGATCGAGTTTGATCCGTCGCAGATTTTCAGCAGAAGGGCGTAGTACTCGGTGGCATCGTTCTGCTTGCCGGCGGCTTCGGCCGCGCGGGCGGCGCCGTAGAGGGCGTTGAAGCGGTTGGGATTCAGTTTGAGATCGGTTTGATACTCGGCGAGGGATTGCTGCGGGCGCTTGGCTTCGAGCAGCATGTCGGCGAGTTGCTCGCGGGCGGGGATGCCTTCCGGTTCGTCGCCGAGTTTGTCGGTTTTATCGGCGAGGGCGCGGAGGCTGGCGATGGCTTCGTCGTCCTTGCCTTCGGCGTGCGCGACCCAGGCGGCGGCTTCCTGATAGTCCTCGCCGACGGCTTCTGCGTATTGGGTTTTCTTTTCGGTCACGAACTCTTTGCGAATTACGTCAATCCGATCCAGATCTTTGTGGGCCTGCGCAAGATTGCCGCTGCGGGCTGCGCCGATGGCCCGCGCCCAGTAGGTGATGGATTGATCTCCGCGCAGAGCGCCGGGGACGACTTGCAGGGCGGCAGCGTCGGACCAGTGGCGGAGTTCGAGATCGTAGATGGCGGGAAACTTGGTAAGGGCGTTGGTTTCGGGATCGAAATCGGAGCCGTACATGGACTTCATCTTGGGCATGGTTTTGACTTCCTCGATTACCTTGGCGGCGTCGGCCTCGCGTCCGCTCTGCAGGTAGGCGTAGACCAGGAAATCCATGGCGTGGAACTGGTGGCCTTCGCCGCCCATGTGCATGGCGGCGGTTTTACGGGTGGCGGCGATGGAGGCGAGGTTGGAGTTGATGTCATCCTGCCAGAGGCCCACGCGGGCGAAGATGTGCGAAGGCATGTGCAGGGCGTGCGGGGCAGCGGGCGCGACTTGCGCGTAGCGGCGGGCGGCGGGAAGACCGAGTTGCGCTAGTTGGGGCTTGTCGTAGCTGTGGATCAGGTAGTGAGCGACGCCGGGATGATCGGGCTCCGTGGCGAATAGTTTTTCGAGGATTGCGGCGGCCTGCTTGCGGTTGGCGAAAGTGGCGTCGTCGTGCGGTTCGGAGGCGAGCAGGGAGAGCGCATAGAAGACGGCGGCTTCGTGATCGTCGGGGTAGGTCTCGTAGATTTTCTTCATCGCGGCGGAATAGGCTTGGGCGCGAGCTTCGTGGTTGAGTTTCTTCGAGTTGCTATAGAAGGCGGCGATGGCCGCGATGTATGCCTTCTCGCGCGGGGTGGTGGGGCCGTCGGTGGTGTTGGCTTCGTGGACTTCGTCGACGCCGCGGAGGATGACTTTGGCTTCCGGATGATTCCAGAGTTGGTGCCACAGGCTCATGGCGATTCCCCAATGGGCCATGGCGCAGTGCGGATCGTCGGAGGCGATCTGCAGGAATTCTTTTTCCGCCTCTTCGTACCAGAAGGAGTGCAGCAGGGCGACGCCGCGCTCGAAGGGCTTCTGGACATCAGGAGAGCAGGAGACCGGGAAGGTGACGGTGCCGAGTTGCGCGGCGGTCAGGTCTTCGTGGTGAGGGTGGTTCTGGTCATCATCGGCAAGAGTTGTGTTGGCCAAGACGGCTAGCACGCAGACGGAGAAAAAGAGCATCCGCACGATACTTTTCATAGGAACCCCGCTGAGAAGGGAGTTTATTTGAGCGGGAAGCGCAGGGTCAAACTTCGGCCCGGTCCGAGTACCTCGCTGCGCTCGGTGGACAGCCCCCTTCGACAGGCTCAGGGCAGGCTCTTCGACTTCGCTCAGGGCAAGCTTGGGCGGCTGTCCCCACATGAGCACCCCGTAACGCCAATGGCGCAGGTGGCCACGGCAACCCTTTGCCGACCCCAGCGCAACAAAACTTGAGGAGTTCTGCACACATCTGCTACACTTCGCCGCAATTGGGCTGGGTCGCGTTACGGCCACCTGGCATAGCTTGCATTCTTGCGCCAGGGCGCCGGGCAGAATCCGTGCGGTCGGATAGGTTCAGCCCACAGGGAGTAGCCATGAATGTGCACCCTGGGCCAGAGAAACGTCGCGTTCATCGGCGGGTCACTGATTCGGACCCCGTGTGGCGTGCTTTCCACGAAAACGAAGACTGGTATCAGGATCTGGTGGAGCACAGTCACGATCTGCTCTGCGTCCACGATCTTGAAGGCCGGCTGCTGTCGGTGAATCCTGCACCGGCACGGATGCTCGGCTACAGCGTGGAAGAGCTTCTGCAGATTCCCATGCGGGAGATTATCGTTTCCGAATTTCGACGGCAGTTTGATGCCTACCTGAACCAGATTGCACGCGTGGGGGAAGCGCGCGGCTTATTGGCCGTGATGACACGGTCAGGAGAGCCGCGCATTTGGGAATACCACAATACGCTGCGGACCGAAGGGGTGGCGAAACCGATTGTGCGGGGCGTGGCCCATGACGTCACCGAGCAAAGGCAGACGGAGAAACTGCTGCGAGAGGTCAGCGAGAGTCTGCTGGACAAGGTGCGCGAAAGCGAGCGCACGATCCAGGAGCTGAAGCTGTTCCGAGCCCTGGTGGACCAAAGCAACGATGCCATTGAAGTGGTGGATCCGGAAACGCTGCGGTTTCTGGATGTGAATGAGAGAGCCTGTGCGGAGCTGGGCTACAGCCGGGAAGAACTGTTGACGATGCGCGTTCTGGATATTGATCCCGCAGTTACCGACTCTTCGGCCGCGAAGATCAGGGAGGAGCTGCGGAAAACGGGATCGGTGGTAATCGAAAGCGTGCACCGTCGAAAAGATGGAATAACTTTTCCGGTGGAAGTGAGCACGAAACGGGTGCAGCTGGAACGGGATTATATTGTTGCCATCTCCCGCGATCTTACCGAGCGCAAACTAGCCGACTCGCGGCTGCAGGGCAGCCAAAACCGCTATCGCGCGGTGCATGACCGAGCTCCGGTTGGCATCTGCTGGGTAGAAACTGCGACCGGCCGGTTGCTCGGGGTGAATCCAAAATATTGCGAAATCCTGGGACGGACGGAACAAGACCTGTTGAGTCGCAATTTCCAGAGCCTGACACATCCCGACGACATGGCGGGGAATATCGAGAAGCTGCGGCAACTGAGGGAAGGGAAGGTGCGGCATTACGAGATAGAAAAAAGGTATCTGCGTCCGGATGGAATGGTGCGCTGGGCGGAGGTCGAAGTTGTGGCCATGTGGCCGGAAGGCGAGGATCCGGTTTGGCACATGGCCATCGTCCAGGACGTCACCGAGCGCAGGGAGGCTGAGGAGGCCCTCCGAACCAGTGAGCGGCGCCAGCACAAGATCGCAAAGCAATTGGAGGTAGAGCGTGCCCGCCTGATCGAGGCTCAAGCCGTGGCAAAAGTGGGCAGTTGGGAAATCGAGCTGCCAAGCCTTGAGATTACCTGGTCCGAGCAGACCCACCGAATTTTTGAGACCGATCCCGCCCATTTTCATCCCAGGCGTCCGGACTTTGTGGAATTTATCCATCCGGAGGATCGCGCGAAAATGGATGCAGCCTTTCAGGATTCGCTCGACAAGGGTGCAGCCTCCAACGTCGAATACCGGATTGTCATGGCAGACGGTCGCCTCAAAGTTTTGGAGGAGCAATGGAGGGTTTTTTACGATGAACAAGGGCGGCCAATTCGCCTGATGGGCACCTGCCGCGACATCACGGAGCGCAAGCGGGCGGAGGAGGCACTGAAGAAGTCGGAAGAGATGTTTTCGAAGGCCTTCCGGCAAAGCCCACTGTCAATCACGTTAACGAGCATCAAAGACCATCGTTACCTCGAGGTGAACGAAGCGTTTGAACGTATGACGGGCTGGCGGCGCGAGGAAGTGATTGGACGCACGCCGTTCGACATTGGGCTCTGGATGCATCCGGAGGAAAGAGTGGAACTGGCGAAGCAGCTCCTGAGCGAAGGCTGTCTGCGCAACGTGGAGGCTCCGTTTCGCAGAAAAGACGGCGCTATCCGGAGCGGCCTGGGAACCGCGGAAGTGATCGAGTTCAATGGCGAGCCGTGCGCGATTGCTGTGGCGGCGGACGTGACCGAACGTAAGCAGGCGGTGGAAGCGCTGCGGCGCAGCGAAGAGAATTACCGCATGTTTGTCTCGCAGAGTTCTGAGGGCATCTTCCGGCAGGATCTGGATGCGCCGGTTTCCATTGATTTGCCGGAAGACGAACTGGTTCATCACATCCTGCACGACCATTACCTGGCGGAGTGCAACGACGCGCTGGCCAGGATGTATGGGCTGAGATCAGGTCAGGAATTTGTGGGCAAGCGTTTGACAGAAACGGTGGTGGCTGACGATCCGCACAACATCGAACTGACCCGGGAGTTCATCCGCAACGGATTTCGGGTGTTGGATCGCGAGTCTCACGAAGTCGATATGCAGGGCAATCCCAAGGTCTTCCTTAATAGCATGATCGGCACCGTGGAGAATGGAATGCTGGTGCGGACCTGGGGCATTCAGCGGGACGTGACCGAGAAAGTGAAGTTGGAGGAAGCCCGGCGGAAGGCGGATGAGGACCTCCGCCAGAGTGAACAACGCTTCCGCATCGCCCTGGCGGGTTCTCCCATCACGGTTTTCAACCAGGACCGCGATTTGCGCTACACCTGGGTTTACAACGTGCAGGAGGGTTGGAGCGAGCAGGACTATCTGGGCAAGACGGACGAGCAGATCTTCGAGCCCGAGGTTGCGGCACGAATGGCGGCGATAAAGCGGCCGGTACTGGAGAGCGGTCAAGGCACACGGCAAGAGTTTTCGCTCACGGCGCACGGGAAAACTTGCTATTGCGACATTACGGTGGAACCGCTGTTCGATGCCGCGGGCCAGGTAGTGGGAGTGAACAGCGCCTGCGTCGATGTAACCCGGATGCGCGAAATCACGGAGGAACTCCGCGTGGCCAAGGAGAAGCTTTCGGAAGAAAAGCTTTACCTGGAACAAGCCATCGACAGCGAACTGGGGTTTGGAGAAATTATCGGACGCAGCAGTGCCTTGAAAGAAGTCATGGAAAAGGTGGCCAAGGTGGCGCCCAGCGATGCGACGGTACTGCTGCTGGGCGAAACCGGAACCGGCAAGGAGTTGGTGGCGCGGGCGCTGCACCGCCTGAGCAATCGGCAGCACAATAGCTTCATCAAGATGAACTGCGCCGCGATCCCTTCCGGCCTGCTGGAAAGCGAGTTATTCGGTCACGAGAAAGGCGCCTTCACCGGCGCGGTTGCCCGGAAACTGGGCCGGGTTGAGTTGGCGGACAATGGCACGCTCTTCCTGGATGAAGTTGGGGAGATTCCTCTGAACCTGCAGCCCAAGCTGCTGCGGGTGCTGCAGGATATGGAATTCGAACGGCTGGGCGGCACGCAAACATTGAAGGTGAATTTTCGTTTGCTGGCGGCGACCAACCGGGATCTGCCGCAGAGTGTGAAAGAGCACGAGTTTCGCAGCGATTTGTATTACCGGCTGAACGTGTTTCCCATCGTTATACCGCCTTTGCGCGAGCGGCGCGAGGACATCCGGCCGCTGATCGAGCACTTCGTGCGCAAGTTCGCCCACCAAATGAAAAAGTCCATTACCTTCATTCCGGCAAAAACCATGGAGACGCTGGTGGAATGGACGTGGCCGGGTAATATTCGCGAGCTGGAGAACTTCGTGGAGCGCTCGGTGATTCTGACTCCGGGTTCGGTTTTGCAGGCGCCGCTCTCCGAACTGCAGAACGCGATCGAAGAAGCTAAGCGTGGCGGCAGCGGAAGCTTTCGCGAAGTGGAACGAGACCGGATTCTTCGGGTGCTGCGCGAATGCAAGGGCCGGCTGGGCGGACCGGACGGCGCAGCCGCCCGTCTCGGATTGAAACGCACCACGCTCCAATCGAAGCTCAGCCATCTGGGAATCAAGCTTGGCGAGTATCGCAAGTAAGCCAGCGATTGCGCTGCTGACGCGGATGCGTAGATGAGGGTATTCTTTCCTGATGACACCACAGTTCAAGCGGGTACTGGAAGCGGCGGTATGGTTTGTCGTGGGCTTTGTGACTCACATGCTGCTGATCCACTTCCACAACCATCCGGGCTAGCGGGCCGGGGTGATTCCATCCAAGTGCAAAAAAGCCCCTCGCCTGCGCGAGAGGCTTTCTCCGAGAGGGACTAGGCCGAGAAACCATGTCTTCAGCACAGCGCAAGGCAGTCGAAAATCTCTCGGATTTGTTAACCAATGACGAGTTGGGCCAACTCGGGAAAGAACTGCCGCATGCGACTGAGCGGATTGAATGAGATAAATGGTAGGCACGAGGAGACTCGAACTCCTGACCTCTACCGTGTCAAGGTAGCGCTCTAACCAACTGAGCTACGCGCCTACGTTTGCACCTATTCTAATGTCGTTGCGTTATTGGCGCAACGTTGGCTGCGACGAAGGGATACATCCTCGCTTCCCCCTAGAATCTGAAAGACGGCGGGATTTGCCAGGGACTGCACGGCTGCTCAGCCTATTGGCGGATCATGAACCGCGGTTGCCAGTTGCAAAGTCCCGGCTAAGACGGCGACAATCGTTGCATGGCGAAAGACTCTGTGCGGGAGCGCGACGGGTTCGAGGTACAGACGACTGCGCGCGGTCCTTTCTTGCCTGGGGCCATCGTTGTGGTGACGCTGGGTAATCCCCGGGACAAGTTCTGGGGCATGACTCTGGCGCTGGCTCCGGAGGGACTGAGTCTGAGTGGGGTTGAACTGGCATCTTTTGAGGATTTTGTCGTGATGGTAAAGGATGGCGAAGCATTCAGTCCCGCGGTCGTGTTCTTCCCCATGCACAGGATCGAGCGCATCGAGCTTGATCTGCCAGACGGCAGTTTGCCTTCGCTTTCGCAGCGCTTCTTGGCCAAGACCGGCCGCGATCCCGCCGGGTTGCTGAACCCTGCCGAAGCCAATAGTAAAATCGATTGTCGCGCCGGCCCTCTGGGTTCCGCAGTCAATCCGGCTGAGGACCCGGCATGAAGCCGTCTCAAATCTTCACTGCGCCCAATCAACTCACGCTGCTGCGGATGGTTTTTGTTCCTTTTATTGTGATCGAACTGGTGGAAGGGCGCTATTTCCGGGCGTTGGTTCTTTTCGTGATTGCGGGATTCAGCGACGGGTTGGATGGGCTGTTGGCGCGCAAGTTGCACCAGCAGACTTTGCTCGGCCAGTATCTCGACCCGATCGCAGACAAGCTCCTGCTGAGCACGATGTTTCTGGTGTTATCCATCCTGCACCGGGTTCCGTGGAAGTTTACCGTGCTGGTCTTCAGCCGCGATATTTCCATCCTGGCCGCGAGTGCCGTGCTGTTTGCGATCGCGGGACTGCGCAATTTCCGGCCCAGCATTTTCGGCAAAGCAAATACGTTCTCCCAGATCGCAGCGGTCTTCTTCGTGATGCTGTTTTCCGTACGTCCGGCGCGCTGGATCTGGATTACACGTACGGTTTTTCTGCGCGCCACGTTCGCGTTCACGATCATCTCGGCGCTGCACTACGTTTTTCTGGTGCAGCACCGCCTCCGGTTGCACGCGCATGCGCTGCCTCCGCATACTTCCGCCGACATGCCTGCTAGTTGACCCTCTTTCTCACGGACCCCTAGAATTGAAAGTTCATCTCCGAACGCAGACTCACGCTATGGCCTTACGCCTTTATAACACCATGTCCTCGCAGGTTGAGGAGTTCCAGTCGATCCGCGACAAGGAAATCCGAATGTATGCCTGCGGACCAACCGTGTACGATTACGGGCACATCGGCAATTTTCGAACTTTTATTGCCGTGGACATGCTGCAACGATTCCTGCGCCAGTCCGGCTACACGGTGCAGTACGTGATGAACATTACGGACCTGGATGACAAGATCATCCACAATGCGGCGCGCGACGGCGTCAGCGTTCAGCAGTACACCGCGAAGTACGAGAAGGCATTTCTCGAAGACGCTGCCATGATCGGGATCGAGCGGCCGAAATTGGTGCGCGCCACCGAGCATATTCTGGCGATGGCGGATTTCGTGGCCAGGCTGGTTGCGAAGAAGATCGCCTACCGCACCGACGATGGTTCGTATTACTTCCGCATCGCGAGCTTTCCGCGTTACGGGAAACTTTCGAAGAAAGATTTTGGTGGGATGCTAAATGGAGCGCGCGTCGACGTCGACGAATACGACAAGGATAGCGCGCGCGACTTTGCCTTGTGGAAGGCGCCCAAGCCGGGCGAGGCTTTCTGGGAGACTGCGATTGGCCCGGGACGCCCCGGCTGGCACCTGGAGTGCTCGGTGATGTCGATGCAGGCACTGGGCGAGAGTTTCGATCTGCACGCCGGCGGTGAGGATCTTGTCTTCCCGCACCATGAAAATGAGATCGCACAATCGGAATCTCTTACGGGGAAGACGTTCGCTCGTTTCTGGTTTCACGTGCGTTTCCTGCTCGTTGAAGGCGAGAAGATGTCGAAGAGCCTGGGCAACTTCTACACCCTGCGCGACTTGGTGTTGAAGGGACACAAGCCGTCGTCGATCCGGTATCTGCTGACGTCCGTTCCGTACCGCAATCAGCTCAACTTCACTTTCGATGGGCTCAAGCAAGCGGCGGTTTCGGTGGAACGGCTGCGAGGTTTTCGCCAGCGTTTGGCCGCGGCGAGTTTTCCGCCTGGATCGCAGCCGGAGATGCAAACGCTCGCGCAGGAGACCATCGACCGCATGCGGGCTGCGCTCGATGACGATCTCAACACCGCGCAGGCGCAGGCGGCAATCTTCGAGATGGTACGCAGCGCGAATTCCGCCATCGATTCGGACCAGATCAAGAAGGACGATGTTGCGCCGCTGCTGGTTGCGCTAGAGAAGTTCGACGAAGTTTTCGCCGTGCTCAAAGATGACGATAGCCCCAAGATGAAGCAGGTTTTCGATTGGGCGCAGAGTGAAGGCCATGAAAAAGATATCAGCGGGGAATTGCGCGAGGTTGTGCAGTCGGGGCAGCTCTCCGATGGCGACATCGAAAGAAAGATCGCCGAGATGCAAGCCGCTCGTAGCGCGCGAGATTTCAAGGCTTCCGACGCGCGGCGCGCCGAACTCACGGCCGCTGGTATTTTGATCGAGAATACAAAAGAGGGCGTGCGCTGGAGGAGAAAGTAGAGGGCAATTCGTAATTTGGCGATTTAGTAATTTGGTAATTTGTGAACCGATCTCCCAAGCGTAGTTTGAGGGCCCAGAGGTTTTCAAATTACCCAATTACCCAATTACTAAACGGAAGTATGTACTTTACGCAACTCGCCTCCGTGCAAAACCAAACAAGGTAAGCGAGACCATTAGCCCGACGATTGCGACCGCGCCCGGCGTCGTGTAATCCGGGCCGGGCAGGTCGCATGTGGGGCATGGAACGTCGATGTTTACAGGTTCCTCTCCAGCATGTTTAAGCAAGTATTCTTTTTCCTCTCCGTACTTCGCTTCGGCATCGAGCAGACCCAAGTGGGATTGGACGGCACGCCAGTTAGCGACTGCCGCTTCTTTCCCGCTGATGCAACTTAAACATCGCGCCGCCTCCAGCGCGAATTTTAGTTCCACTTTCTCTTGATAGAGGGTGACACACATAAAACCGACAGCGACTAGAGTAACGATCAGTGCGATTATCGCCGCTGCTTTGATCGGATTCATAGATGGAAATTATTTCGGCCAGCCGCTTGGCGGTTTCTTCTTTTCCAGCGACTTCTTGATCGCCTTTTTCCAGTCGCCCTTGATCTTTAGGACATCCGGCTTAGGGCCGGGAGCCATAGGTTTCTTCGCCGTCTCTTTTGGTTTGTTCGCCATTGTTGACCCTATTGGCAGTCGATTCCGTCCGCCGTTTTCTTGCATTGCCAGAACGTGTCGTGCCCGTTGCCTGATACCCAAGGCTCATCGTGTCCCGCGCCCCGAATCCTTACCGAGAACATTTTGGCATCGTCGTAAACCGCGCTCTTCATCGCTGGATTGAATTTGCCCTGCGACCACGCAACCCATGTGTCAACATCGCATAGCAGCAAATCGCCTCTCGCATCCGGCGGACTTGAAGTGCGCCCAGCCATTTCGCACTTCTTAATTTCTCCCATCTCCCATGTAGCAGCCTTTACGCTCTCGAAATCACCCTCCATGTAGGAAACGGGCATCGCCTTAGATCTTGAACCGCAGCCTGTAAGCACTACTACAACGAGGACAGCTAATGCCGCGATTCGGTTGCTCATTCGGGGCATTCCACTTGCAATCTGTATTCGATCTTACGACCCTTTAATGCAGTGGCGAGTCCAGCAAGTAGCCTATTGAATTCGATCAGTGTTTCGGTTTCCGCTCCGGCGGGAATGAAATTAGACTCCGTAGGACAGTGGCGGCACTTTCCGATAAAAAGCAGTCCAATGTTCGCGTCAACTTTCCCTATCGGTACGACCACGGCGGTACGACAGCCCGTACAGGTGAACCTCACCGCCACAATATCCTCCGGCGCAATGAAGCACTTTTTCTCGAAAGTCACTTAACACGCTCCCTAGTTGACGGACGGCTTGTACATCAACCGCTTTCCTTCGGCTGCTTTCACTGCCAGAATCGTGCGCTCTCCATCGTTCAACTTGCGATTGTTCCACAGAAAATCGAATTGCCACAGGTAACGATGTAAATATTCGCGGCTGACATTGTGATAGATACCCACGATGCCGCGTTTTACAAGAGCATGGCTGCTTTCCGCTGTGTTCGTGTGAGCAATTCCCCGAGCGTATTCCTTCGTAGCATGGCAGACGGAAGTGTGACCTGCATACTCTGTTCCGATTCGCCGATACGCTGGAAATTCATCTGTCATCAAATGTGCGCTCCGATCAATTTCCTCACGGATTGCGCTTTCGATTGTCTCAGTGGTCACATCAGCCACGATTCGGCGGCGAATCTGTCCTTGGCGTTCCACAGCGCAAAATACCGGAGTCTTGCTGGTGCCGCGCCCACGGCGGCTCGTTCCTTTGTAGCGCGGCTTCCGTGGCCCGATATAAGTTTCGTCGCATTCAACCATCCCGGTTAACTTTGGCAGGTCTGTATCAGGAGCCATCGCAAAGCGAATCCGGTTCATTAGGAACAATGCCGACTTGTAGCTGATCTGGCATTGCCGCTTGATCTCCAGAGCGGATACGCCTTTCTTGGAAGTGGCCGCACGCCAGAACGCATAGCACCAGTGGCGAAGCTCAATCCGCGATTCCTCGTAAACCGTGCCGATTCTCACCGTGTACTGCTCCTTGCAATCCCGGCAACGCCACAAGTAACGGCTGCTCCGTTCGCCCGTCTTGGCATCCTTCATCTGGTACACGTCCACGCTGCCACAGCGCACACAGCATGGAGTGTTCCCCCATCGCTGCTTTTCCAAAAACTCAACCGCCGTCAGTTCATCGGAGCACGCCAGCGGGATGTTCTCGATTACGTCCGACTTCGATAAGTTGTGTCCCTTTTTCATGCTTTGATCTTAATACTTGGCGCAACTTGTGTCAAGTAGAAAATAAATTCAATGGCCTAGAAGATCGTCAAGCGGGAAAATTCTGCCCTCATCGCTTCAATTTCTTTGACGATCTCTGGTAGCGGCTTCATTTGCGGTGGAACATCTTTCTCGTGATCGTAATGGTGCCCGGACTTTTCCATAGCCTTCTGTATCACCAACGGCAGGGCTGGTCGCCTCATAACAAAGTTCATGGCGTGGTACAAAACCTCGCGCTCCAAGCGGTCATATTTCTGAAACAGGGCTTCCCACCTTTCGATTCGGTCAAAGGGAACAAGCCCGATCTTGTCTTGAAGAATAAATCTGATTTCTGTCTTTAAGCCGCACGCCTCTACGCTAGATTTCACTCGATAGATGACATACGCAGCAAGCACCGCTACGGAATCTAGCGTCGGATAACGAGGATAGAGCGTATTAAGCAACGCCGTCGCAACCGAATCGCCGATGCCTATGCAGTCGAACGGCGGTTCGGATTTCTTCAACAGCATCCCATCGACATTCCACAACTTAGTAACCTGTTTGTGTCGTGCCGCAATTAGGAGCGAATAGTCCGGCACATGGTCATCATCAAGTTTCCCTACGAAGGGCAGGACTTGCTCTTTGTAAAAGTCGCGCACAAGAGTTCGCACACGTTTCTCAAGTTGATCTGGCGATCCGCGAAACTTTTGAAACATATCTACGATCTCTTGAGACACGGCGGTCGCATATGAGTCCCATCCGGCTCCCGTGATATTGATAGCCCCGGATGGATTCGAGCGGAATGCTCCCCGGATTTTCCCGCTATCTACCTTCGCGCTGATTCCCTCATAAGTCACCTGCGTATCGCTGGCAGTGATGTACGAGAAGTTCCCAGCCTCAAGATGCATTGCGATTGTCATTTGCCGCCTCTTTGGAAGCCGCAACGGTTTGGGTCTAGGGAACGGTCGCGGTCGCGGGGGTATCCTAAACATGGGATTCCTCCGCGCCGCCTATTATGCTGTATTCTGAGGGGGTTGCGTAAAGTGCATACTTCCGTTACTAAATTGCTAAATTCTTATGAAGTCTCTCGACGAATATCTTCGCGACGCCGAGCAAGCCCACGGCCATTTGTGCGCCGGACAAGTCCTCGGTGTGCGTTTGGCGATGCTGGGGCTTATAAAACTTGGCATCGACGATCCGGGGGGCAAAGACCGCAAGCGGCTGGTTACCTTTGTCGAGATCGACCGCTGCGCCACCGACGCCGTTGCCGTAGTCACCGGCTGCCGCCTGGGCAAGCGCGCTTTAAAGTTTCGGGACTGGGGAAAAGTTGCGGCGACGTTCGTAGATGTAAGCACAGGGAAGGCGATACGCATCGCGGCCAAAGAATCTTCCAAGGCTCTGGCTCGCCAGATGCATCCCGAAATCGCCGACAAGAACCAGCAGCAAATGCTGGCTTATCGCGAAATCGCGGATGACGACCTGTTTGCGTTGCAATGGGTGAAAGTCGATCTGCCGCCCGAAGAGTTTCCCGGATACAAAGGGGAACGCGTGGTATGTGAAGCGTGCGGGGAAGGCATCAACTTCCGGAGAGAAGTGCGCACAGAAAAGCAAGTGCTTTGCCGCGCCTGCGCCGGGGAACGATACTACGAACCAATCTAGGCTGCCTGCTCATAGGCGTGCGCCAGGCGCAGAATCGTCGCTTCATCAAAATGCTTTCCGAGAATCTGCAGTCCAATGGGCAGCGTCTCGCGGGTCTCGCCGCACGGCACCGATATTCCTGGAATGCCCGCCAGGTCTGCCGTGACCGTGTAGATGTCAGCCAGATACATGGCTAGCGGATCATTCGACTTTTCGCCCAACCGAAATGCCGCCGTCGGACTCGTCGGCGTGACAATCGCATCCACTCTGCGGAAGGCTTCTTCGAAGTCGCGGGTAAGCAGGGTGCGCACTTTCTGCGCTTTCAGATAATAGGCATCGTAATAGCCCGCACTCAGCGCGTAGGTGCCGAGCATGATGCGGCGCTTTACCTCCGCGCCGAAACCCTCATCGCGGCTGCGGCGGTACATCTCCGAAAGCGATTTCACTCCGGCAGCGCGATCGCTGTAGCGGACGCCGTCGTAGCGGGCGAGGTTCGAAGACGCTTCCGCGGTTGCGATGAGGTAATAAGTTGGAATCGCGTAGGGCGTGTGCGGCAACGAAACGGGGACCACTTCGCACCCCAAGGTTTTCAACTTATCGATGGCCGATTCGACCGCGTGGCGCACTTCATCGTCAAGCCCATCACCGAAATACTCTTTGGCGACTCCCAACTTCAGTCCGCGCACGGGCTTTTCTAATTCGGCAACGTAGTCCGGCACCGGCACATCGGCCGAGGTTGAATCCATCGGGTCGCGACCGGCAATCGTGCGTAGAACCGTCGCGGCATCCTTCACCGTGTTCGACAGCGGTCCAATGTGGTCGAGTGAAGAGGCAAACGCGATCAGTCCGTAGCGCGAGACGCGGCCGTAGGTTGGCATCAAACCCACCACTCCGCAGAACGACGCCGGCTGGCGAATCGATCCTCCGGTATCCGAACCGAGCGCGACGACGGCCATGTCCGCGGCCACGGCCGCTGCGGAACCGCCGGAAGATCCTCCGGGCACGCGGCTCAAGTCGCGCGGATTGTGCACCGGATGAAACGCCGAGTTCTCGTTCGAAGAGCCCATGGCGAACTCGTCGCAGTTCGTCTTGCCCAGCACCACCGCGCCCGCGGCCTCCAGGCGCGCTACCGCGGTGCAATCGTAAGGAGGAATGTAGTGACCCAGAATCTTCGATCCGGCCGTGGTGCGCACGCCTCGGGTCGACATCACATCCTTGATCGCAACCGGCACACCCGCCAGCGGCGGCAACGGCTTGCCCTCCGCGGCCATGCGGTCGATGCGATCCGCCTGTTCCAGGGCTCGCTCCTTGCAAAGCGTGAGAAATGCTCCGATCTGCTCATCTTCTTTCTGGATGCGCGCGTAGGAGGCTTCGGCAAGCGCGAGCGCTGTCGTCTTGCGCTCCTGCACGGCGGAGCGAGCGGCGTCGATGGTGAGAGGCGACGATTGAGTCATTGAGTCATTGAATCATTGAATCATTCCCCAGACTGAAATGAGTCAATGACTCATTCTTTGAATGGATCAATGATGGTTTCCGGGGGCTATCTGTCAATCACCTTCGGCACCCGGAAGAATGTTCCATCCGCATCTGGAGCATTCTCCAACGCTGATTCCTGCGACAGCGACTTGCGCAATCCCTCGACCGAATCTTCGCGATAGGCATAGGCAAATCTCTCACTGCCCTGCTTGGTTTCATCGACGCCATAGCGGTCGGATACCTGCGCCATCGGTTCCACGTTCGATGTATCCAGTTCGTTGAGCCTGTCGATGTAGCCGAGAATCGAGTTCAGATCCCGCAGCATGCCGGCGCGCTCCTGGGCGGAAAGGTCCATGTTGGCGAGATCGGCAACGTAAGCAACGTCTTTCTCGGTAACTTTCATTTTCAGTGACTCGTTCGGTTGGGAGATTTTTCTGTGGAAGCAGATTGCTTAACCCTGCCGAATTACAAACTCAATCCTCTCCACTTTTTGCCCGGCGTAACGATTCATCGCGGCGAGATAGCGCGGAGCCAAGCTCTGCATCTCGCGCTTCCACCCGGCATCAGGAACCTCGACGTGTAGCACGCTGCCGATGAATTCCAGAGCCTGGGTGCGCCCGGCTACGACCGATCCACAAACCAGGGGCCACGCAAGCAGAGGAGCTTCGCCTTGCGGCGCGTGCCGCAGAGAGCCCAGCACAAGCTTTTCCAGTCCCGCACCTGCCTGCTCCACGTGACTCCTCGGAGAAATTAGTTTCCCGCGTCCACAGGACCGCCGGAGAATCCGATTTTAGCACCACAGTACCGCGCTCGTGGGGTTCGGCAGGGCGAACTCTCAGAGAGGGAACTCATGTCCGACAAACTCAAGCGCCGCGGCGCGCGACGCCAACCGCCCTTCGAGTTGAGCATCTTCCACCGCTTCCAGAATCTCTCGAAACCTGGGCCCGGGAGGATATCCCGCAGAGATCAGGTCGTCGCCGGTGACCAGCGCTTCCGGGCGCATCTTCTCCGGGGGAATCTCGACGAGCTTTTTCCGCAGCAACTCATACGTGCTCAGATGGCCGTGGCTGGCCAGACTGTCGGCACGGTGCAGTTCCAGGTGTTCATCGAAGCCGGGCAGACGAAGGAACCTCTTCAAGGTCGATTCTTTCATGCGCGTGACGTGCCCAAAACGCATGTGATTGTCGACCAGCGCAAGAACCCGTTCCGCATCACTGCTCGAGAACCGCAAGCGCGAGCAGATTTCTTCGGCAATCTTGACGCCGACATCCACATGGTCGTCAAAGCGGATGCGGTCGGGCGCCACGCGGAAGGTTGCGGGTTTGCCCACGTCATGCAGCAGCGCGCCCCAAGCCAGAGCGGGTGAGCAGGGATGGGGCAGATTTTCCAGCAGCAGGAGCGTGTGCGCGAACACATCGCCTTCCGGATGAAACTCCGGCGGCTGCTGGACACCTTTCATCGCGGAGATCTCCGGCAGCACGTGTTGCAGCAGGCCGCTCTCGTCCAACAGGAGAAATGCGCGCCGGCCGTGCCCCTCGGTGAGCATCTTGGTGAGTTCGTCGCGAACCCGTTCGCGCGACACCACCTGAATTTCGGGCGCAAGATGCTGGATCGCGGCCAGAGTTTCCGCTTCGATGGCATAGGCAAAGCGCGCCGCAAAGCGCACTGCGCGCAGCATGCGCAATTTGTCTTCGGCGAAGCGCCGCTCGGGATCGCCGATCGTGCGGATAATGCCTGCGTCCAGGTCTTTGCGCCCGCCCACAAAGTCGAGCAACGCGCCGCTTACAGGGTCAAGCAACATGCCGTTGATAGTAAAGTCGCGCCGGGCCACATCTTCGCGGGGATCCTGGCTGAATCGCACCTCATCGGGACGGCGTCCGTCGGAGTATCCGAGATCGCTGCGGAAGGTGGCTACCTCCACGGCGTGACCTTTTTGCAAAATGTTTTCGCCTCCGCTCGTACGCTGTCCCTCCGGCAGCGGCACGAGCACCACTCCGAACTGCGCTCCGACGGCGTAGGTATCGGGAAAGATCTCCATGACTTGCGCCGGCGTGGCACTGGTTGCTATGTCGTAATCGGCAGGCTCGCGTTTGAGCAAGAGATCGCGCACGCATCCACCCACCATATAGGCCTGAAAGCCTTGCTGGCGCAGGGTCTCGATGATCGAGATGGCAAAGGTCTTGGACATGTCCGGCCAGCGGCTAAAGCCGCGCCCTTTCAAAGCGAAATCGCACCTTACGGGGCGCTGCGTTCCACTCCGGCTTCTTCTTTCTTGATTGTCTTGAACGCCCAGGCCATGCGCGGCGTGTTGTGCGAGATGCCGAATTGTCCCTGTGCATTCAGGACGATGATGCCGCCATGCCCATGCAAGCGCTGCTGCAGATAATTCATCGCTTCCTGAGCCGCCCATTCCGGAAGATTTCCGGCGGCCACGCGGTCGGCCGTCCACTTGGCCAGCACCAGCTTCATAATCGGTTCGCCCCATCCCGTGGTCGAAACCGCCGCGCTCAAATTATCCGCATAGCAGCCGCACCCGATCAGTGACGAATCGCCCAACCTTCCCGGCGCCTTACTCAGCGTGCCTCCAGTAGAAGTTGCGGCGGCAATATTACCCGTGCGATCGAGCGCCACTGCTCCCACCGTATCGTGTGAAATCGTAGGCGCGAACAGGTCGTTCCCATCTTTCGCTGGGCTCTCCGCCGCTTTCTGCTGATACTCGCGCAGACGCTCCACCTCGCGCGCGATCACCAGGTCTTCATTGCGGCACAGCTCTGAGCCATGCTCGACCGCGAATTGTTCCGCGCCAGCGCCGACGAAATACACATGGGAACTCTCGCTCAGAATCTTCCGTGCCGCGCGAACTGGATTACGCAAGCGCTCCACGCAACCCACGCCTCCGGCCCGAAGCGTCGCACCATCCATAATCAGGGCATCCAGTTGCACCTTGCCGTCGCGATTCAGAAAGCTGCCTCGACCCGCGTCGAAGATCTCGTCGTCTTCCATGATGACGACCGATTCCTCCACAGCATCAAGAGCCGCACCGCCGCTTTCCAGCACGCGCCAGCCCGCCGCGATAGCGTTGCGTACGCCATGCAGGTGTCCGTCCACCATGTCATCGGGTATGGCCCAGGCGCCACCGTGAACCACAAGAACAGGATCAGTCGGCAAAAAAGGAATTCTCCATGGATTTTCGTTATAAAGACCGAAGGCACAGTCTAGCATTCGGCAGAGCGGTGCCGAGGCATCTTGGGGGAAGCCGGACATCCGCTCGCAGGCACCACCTTTGTGCCGCTTGACAATTTCTTGATGCCGCGTAAACTTCGCCTCAATACGCGCTTCCCCCGGAGGATGAAAATGAATCTCCGGAACGCGTTGTTCACGTTGTTAGTCTTGGGGCTGTCTTTTACGCTGGCCGTGGGCCAGCAGACTCAGGAGGTGTCCGCCGACTCGCAGCCGCCGATGGCTACAGGCGTTTCCGCAGGCGCGACTCCTAACCCCGCGCCCGAGGATACGAACGCTCCTGATCTAAGGATCCTCTTCACCGGCTACTTGCTCGGCTACTACCGCGTGCCCGATGTGCAGCCCACCGATTTTCTCGGGGATTGCCTCCTCGACAAAAAGGCTGACGACTGGGCGAACGCCTCGCCGGCAGCACGTGCTCTTCACGAAGCAGGTGACCTTTGGGCGAACGCGTCGCCACCCGCAGTCGCCCTTCGCACATCGGGCATAATTCCCTTCAAGCCTGACCCGAACACGATTTTTGTGGGCATGGGTGATAATTTTGGTGTAGAGCTGTATTCCCGGACTTATGGTACCGGGGATGGCCCAAAAATCGCCGAGGATTTGCACCCCAAGCTGCGCGAGCCTGGAGCCGCTTGGCAACCAAGTGACGATGGGAAGATCGGGGACAATGTCGGCTGTTTCCTGTCGATGGCTGGCTACACTGCGGTCGTTCCCGGCAAGGAAGACTTATACTTCGGTCCGGAGCGCCTGCGGCGCATCGCGCAACGTTTGGACTCAGACCGTCTGCGCCCCCGTGTTCCTATGTTGGCAGCTAACCTCATCGAGCAGACCACTTATTGGAAAGATCCCGCGAAGATTCCGGATTCGGAAAAGGAACTGAACTTTACTCCTGGTCTTCCCGATGGCATCCAAGCCGTTGAGGTCAGCGAAGGTGGTAAGGTCCTGCCGTTCTTGCGCAAAATAACATTGCGCGTCAAAGCCGGCACTGGCACCGACCCAGGCCCACGCCCAGAGCCTTACCTGTGCTCGGCATCTCCCTCAAACGACCCGGACAGACTTATTCCTTCCGGGAAAAAGAGCATCGATGCCAATGTCTGCTCGCCCCTCAATTATTCCGGATGGTCGCCGTCTCCGGGGAGCAATCAAGAGGAAGATCCTGAGAAGAAACAAAACGACTTGGTCTACGACCTCCCTGCCCCACTTCTGGCCAACGCCAACTATGGTCTGTGTTTGAATCCGTCCACCACGGATACGAAAAAGCTGCCTCGATGCGTTCGCTTCTCCGTGGCCCGGCCTTTCTTCTTGTCTGCGGCTTGTCTTGCAAACGGCACGGGGACCACGAAGTGGTGCTCGAACTACCAGAAGCCCTATGTATTCAAAAAGAGCGATTCCGGGCAAGTCGTGATCTTCGGCGTGGTGGATCCAGATGTAGTGGGACTGGTGGGTCGCGACAACTTGTCGTGGAAGAATCGCGACAGCGAATTGCGCACCGAAGTTGCCGCTCTGGATCCGCTGCCGGCTCTGCGGCAGGCTGTGCAGTTTTTCGAGGAAAACGAGAAAATAGACAATAAGTCCAAGCTGCGCTGGGTCCTGCTGGCGCAGATGAGCCGCGCCAAAGCGGAGGAACTCGCAGCGCACCTTACAACGGACGTGGGCGCCAACCCCCAAACTGACGCCACAAAGGGAGCGGCCAGTAGCCTGCACTTCGATGTTGTGATTGCCGCCGCTGCCGATCGCCAGCACGCAACCAGTCCCCGAACTATCTGTCTCGACAGCGAACCGCCGCAATCCAGCGCCGCGTCCCCGTTGCCTCGCCCGGCAGCACCGTTTCGTCCAATCGTAGTCGCGCCCGAATGGGGGCTCGATCCGGCTCGCAAGCCTATCAATCCTGTGCGGGAGCTGACGCTAACAGACCAACTCCCGGATGATGAATGTCACGCGACACGGAAAGTTGTCCTTATCGCGGACCGATCCCCCATCGACAACGGAGGCCAGGCCCAGCCCCCCGATGTCAGGCGGAGTCTCAGCGGTCCCGCCAGTTCATTCCTGAACGCACCCGGGCAGACTGACTCGTTCATCACCGCCACACTGAGAATCCTGCGGGAGGCCACCAACGCTGATTTCGCGATAATGCAGAAACGGGACTTCTATTGGGGCCCGTTCCGCGCGCCCCACGATCAAGCCGGGGGCAACGTGGCGCGGGTACTCTGGAAAGGAGATGTTTTGCGAGTAATCACGGCCACGGGAGGCACCCTGAAGAAAGTCCTGCAGGAGTCCAAACAGTTTGATCAGGCGGATCTTCAGGCCACCCTGGAAGTTCCGGAGGCAGGCCGCGGCCTGGTGTACTACGGCGTGGAGCCGACGGAGGGCGGCAATTACTTAATAGATGGCGCGTTGCTCGACCCGAATCGGCTCTACACCATTGCCACCAGCAACCACATTGCGGTCGGCGACACAGGATACCCGGAGCTGAATGATCCGCAATTTGTCGAGAACAAGCTGCCGAAGCCGCCGACGCTCAGGAGGACCAGTTTCCTGCTGAAAGGCCAGGAGGCCGAAGGACGGCAAATCAGCGAAATTGTCTGCCTGGAATTGAAGCAGGCAGAGTGCGTGACGCTGGCCGACGACAACGCGCTTTTCGCTCACACCGACCAAGAGATCACTCAGGTGAAGGCCGGCGTGGAAGCGCGAATGAAGGCTTGGGGATTTAACTCGCTAAACCAGCCGCTTTTCGCCAAGCCGGAGGACCGTTCGAGCCCGGAGTTGAAGGCGCAGGACCGCCCAATCTGGAGGTTCTCGCTGCTGCAAGCCTCTTTCAGTTTCCAGGAATCGATCAACAATTTATCCGAAAAAGAACGGGCCCAGTTGTTTACCGGCTTCTCCGCGCCCGGCATCAATGGCGCCAATTCTCATCAGTGGCAGCTCAGCAAGCAGGCGGAGGCGGTGCGCAGTGGAAAGTGGCTGGACGAGTACGCGCGAAATCAGCTGGACTATAGCTCCCAGGTGAATGAACAGATCGCGCCGGCGTTGCCGAGCGTTTCGCAGAGTAAGAACCGCGACCAGTTCGACGCGGGTATTTTTTTTCATCCACTCACGACCTGTAGTAATTTCCGGCCGTGGTGCCGCGCCCCGCGCAAGGAACTTCCGAAGATTGGCATGGTTTTCGAGCCGTTCCGGTTTGACTCACCCCTCGCACAAGAGGAACTCATCATCGGACCAAGGACGAACGAGCAAAAAGTAAACCTGGGACGCACACAGAACGTGTTAGCGCGAACCGGCTTGCGCATTGAAGATGAAAAGAGTCATTTTGAGGCGGGATACGAAGCCGGATGGGAGCGAGGAGCGCTGGTCACGTTTGTGGCGGGGAGCACGTCCTGCCCGCCTTTGCCGGACCAATCGCCATTTGGTTGCCTGACGAGTCTTGTGCCGCCGGTGCATGTGGACCAGGTTCGCGAAACTCGCGATCAGCGCGGTTTCTACGTTGATTACGCGTGGACTACGCCGATCCCTGTGCACAATAACTGGAAAAACATTGTGCAGCTCCAAGGGGAATGGTTTCCGTTCGGCCCTGCAAGTGACAATAGCAGCGATACAAGAAAACTCTACGATATCAACGAAAAGCTTTCGATTCCGATTTTTTCCAGTCTCAGCTTTCAGCCCGGCGGCGAATATTACTTATATCGGAATAAGTTCGGACCCTCGCCGCTGATACGTTGGACTCCGTCCGCTTCTCTTACTTGGTCGTTTGATCGCTATTCTGGGGGCAAGTGGGGCAAGTCGTTGGGCTACAGTCCGAACGCGGCTTCCGGCAGCGGGCCGAAGTAGTTACGCGGCGTGGCTGGCGTTGGCCGCAGGTGGGGCGTCCTGGGTGCGGGTCCAGGTGTAGCGCATACGGTGGATCACGGTAAGGGTTGAGAGCACTGCAATGATCCACAGCACGGGCGCCATGCGGTTGAAGAGTGCGCCGATAATTACAAGCACCAAACGCTCGGGACGCTCCATGAAGCCCACGCGACACGACCCGATAAGCGATTCGGCGCGGGCACGGGTATAGCTCACCATGATGGCGCTGACCATCACGAAAGCGGTGAGCACGACGTAGAAAAAGCGGTCGCCGCGCGCGTAGAAAACAAGCAAGCCAAGAAATTGCGATGCGTCGCTGTAGCGGTCGACCACGGAATCAAAAAATGCGCCGAAGCGCGTGACGCGATTGGTGGCGCGGGCCACCTGTCCATCGACCAGATCAAAAAAACCGGAGAAGATAATCACCAGGCCAGCCAGAAAGAATAAATGCCGCTGCGTCCCGGCGGTAGCGGAGCCGAACAGGATCGCGGCCCAGGTGTTCACCACCAGTCCCATGAAAGTGAGCACATTGGGATTGATGCGCGACAGCGCGAGCCAGCGGACGATGGTATCGAGCAGCACTCCGCAGGCGCGCCCGAAGGCGCTGGTCCAGCTATGGGACATCAGGCCCCCGCCTTTTCGGACTCGGCTTCGTCGTGAACGGTGATCAAACTTAAGATTTCGAGCTCGCGCTTGCCGTTGGGAGTGATGACGGTAGCCTCGTCTCCAACTTTCTTGTTAAGCAGAGCGCGGCCGATGGGCGACGTAGTTGAGATCTTGCCCGAGCTCACGTCCGACTCTTCGCTGGTCACCAGCTTGTATTCAATCTCTTCATTCTTGGTGCTGTCGTAGACCTTGACGGTGGAACCCAGCCCCACTTTGTCCTTGGGGATGTCGTTCATGTTGGTCAGGGACAGGTCGGCGAGGCGCTTGCCGAGCTGGCGGAAGCGCGCCTTGACGAACTCCTGGCGCTGCTTGGCCATGTGATACTCGGCGTTCTCGCTGAGGTCGCCCAGAGCCGCGGCGCGCTTAATCTCTTTGGGCAGCTCGTGGACCAGTTCGTGCTCCAGCGCGTCGACCTCTTCCTGCAGTTTCTTTTTGAGTTGATCAGTCTGCATAGGGTACAGCCTTGGAGATTATAAACCTGTTGTGAATGCGGCGGGTAACCGGCGGGCGGGTTTGGGAGCGGGAGGCAGGAGAGGTAGGCCAGCCCCCCGCGTCAGCCAGTATCCCAGTCGCGCGAATCAACCTTTCGACGCTGTACAGAATTGCTCAGACATCTGACTGACGGGGCAGTAACGTGATTCCTAAGTAGCGAAGTATTTCACAGTGTCGCTGGGATGGGCGACAACATTGCTTCCCCGCTTCTCATCTTAAAACTGCACTAAGTGTGCCAAGGAGTATTCAATGACGATGGAAGATGTGTGGCTCGAAACTATTCACGAGTCGGAGCGCAGAGCCGGTAAAAAGCACAACGGCGTTTCAGTCAGTGAAGATGAGGTATCGGCACCGGACACAAAAAAGCGTCCGACCGCGAGCAAAGATAATCCGACGAAAGATAATCGAGGACGAAAAAGAAAACAGGTGGCGTGATAGGCACAGTCTCCGGACTCAAATTGGGCCTGGCCCAGCCGACGCATTTCGTCCGAGCTAGCGTGAACGGGATGCCCCACCGGTGGCGGTTTCACGGGTGGGCCGCGACGCCGATGGGATCAGGAGATCTTGCGGATTGCGAAGCTCCGCTTTCCGAGTCTCATGCACGAGAACTGTGCCGCGCTCGCCATAGGCCTAATGTCGGAAGCTGCTCCACAACCACTCCTCATCGCGACGATTTCGTTGTGACCGATGAACATGCCAGGGAGAGTTCGCAGCAGCCCACCCGTGAAACTGCCATGGGTGGGGCATCCCGCGCCGTGTTGAGTACGGCTGGGCCAGCCCCAGGTCGAATCTAGTTTCGTTCGCCGGACTAAGTCTGTGACGTGTGAACATCCCCACCCAAGCCAAAACCGGGCATGAGTGGGCCACCCGCGACCCGCCTCGGGCCTTGCTTTGACGGTCATGCAGCCGACAACTGGAATTCGAACGGGTCCGTTACCGTGTGTCGGCCCAGCGTTGCCAACAGCAACAAAACCTTATCCTCGGGGATGCGGAATTGTTGCATTAGGCGCTTCACGTCAGGCCGTCGCATATCCGGCAGCCGCTCTCGGAAATAAAGCGGCAACTCCCTACCCTCATACGGCGGGTCTTTGTCGGGGTCGAGACCCGGCAGAGGCTGTAAGGCCAAGCGGCGGAAGGCATCCAGATAACGGAACGTATAGCGGCTGTTTTCCAGCTTTAGCTCCGCGATCTGTTCCCCGTTGTAAAGTATCTTGAGCGTCGGCGGGGGAGAATCGTAACCATAGAACAGTTGCTTCACTTGTTTCAGCATGTGGTCCCTCCCTTCTGTAGGGTTCGTACTAGTTCATCGGCACGAAGGGAAAGCAACTTCAGTATGGCCTCCCTCCGTAGGCGGTTGAATGCTCCCCTGAACGGGAAGCTGCGTTGAACGAGGCTAGCAGCGATGCGATCAAGGTTGGACGGTACTTTCGTAACCGCCGTAACCTTCAGATGCGGCAACACCGAAAAAAGGTTCGCCAGAAACTCAAAATGATTGCACGACTTAGTACCCTTAGCTTTTAGGAAAGTCCGCTCTGGTCCAACGATGGGCTTCGCGCGCGCGATATGGTTGCGCAACAATTGTTCGTCCTTCTGGAATTTCAAGAGCTTATCATCCGATGTATTCCAAAGCAAGGCTCTCGCCGTGTCGAAAATGGGTGCGAGGCGGTAACCTCCCTGAGTCTTGCTGGCACGGATCACTCCCCAGTTCTGCGGGTGCCTGTCGTTAGAGCCCACCAGCGCATCAAACATCAGCATCTCGACGAATTTATCAATCACACTCGGACCGTCTCCACCGCAGTACTCCTCGATCGTCTTGAGAACGAAATCAACACTGTAAAATTCCTGTTCCTGGCTGCGCTGGATGTTGTCGAGCTCCCCTTTCGCGTGCCAATGTTCTTCGATCAGGAAACTGCCGTGGACCAAAACCTCGTCTCGATTGAGAAAGGAACGAGTGACGAATACCAGTTTGCCGTCCAGCTTAGCAACACCGCTGTGAGCCATATCAAACCCAAAGGCAGCCCCAAGCTGATTGATGAGCAACTCTGTGTACGTCTCAACATCGCCCCATTTTTCCGATGGATATTTAACGATGTAGAAATCGTTCCGGTCTCCGGTCTCTGGCCTAAGAATCCATTTTTGCGCATTGCCAACCGCTTGAGAAGTCACATCAATGTGGTAGCCCAAAAAACTTCGAGGAATATTCCACTTACAGGAACGGGCCGCAATCCGCTTCAGTTTTCGTGGGACGTTGGCTTCTGTCTTGATCTGCTCAGCGAGCGCATCCGTGGTCTTTGGCTCAGTCTCTGCCGTAGTGGTTGCCAAGAATACGGGATCATCCTCCATATCCTGCGATTCTACCGCCTGGAGCAGGTTGCATGGTTCTTAGCTTTTCGCTGAGGCAAGGAACGCCTTGATGTCGGGTTCCAACTCCCCAGCCTGGCGAAGCGTGCCCGTCACCCAATCATCCTCCAGAAGATCGCACGAGGGCACAAATATGACGTGAGTGCCGCCACGTTTTCTCCAGAGTTGAGTTCGCAATTGCTGGGTTTTATAGGTGTACCGGAGTTCGCGGATTTTATTGATGAAGGCTTCTCTGCGAACCATTCGTCCCTGCCACCGCTACGGGCATAATGGAAAACGGCACATCAAACCGCATATCCTGGGGACTCGCCGGCATGGGCGCTGACAGATGCCACCCTTGATCTTGCATGAACCGCTCAAAATCTTGGGTCTCCATAAGTTCCTTCAACAGAGCATCGAGACTGCTGGAAATGTCTTCCATCAGTTCGGAGTAGCTCCGCGCTTGGAGCGTGATCTTTAGTGGCTCACAGATCGCGACGTAATTACCTCCGCTACCCTTGCGCCAGCTCCACGGAACGTTGCCTTCAATCCGAACGAGGACCGATGGGGATAAACTCAAATTCGCAGGACCATCCATAACGGCTGATAGTATGCCCCGAAGCGGGCGGGCAAGCAAGCTTTCTTTAGAGATTGGATGCGACTACCGACTAAAGGGTTCACTTCCGAGATCGGGAATGGCAACCAACCTGCTGGACTTTCAGCCTTTGTGCGTCAAGTAAGCTTCTTGCCGTTGCGGGCGGCCCACTCAAGCCTGCCTTTGGCCTGAGTGGGGTGTGACAATCCGCCGTCAGCCGGCCCCCCTTTCCGGTCTCGGGCGAAGCAAACTCCACGCTTCCCTGTAGCCCTCGTACAGATACCGATTTTTCACCACGGGCTGCACCGGGCAAAGCATCGGCCCTTTCTTCAAGTGATCTCCATTCACCAGCACCCGCGCCGGAATTAGGTACCACACGTTCTCGGGGACGATGCACGCTGCGAAGAAATCGACTTGCTTCAGCGTGTAAGGCGAGCTGCGGCGATTGCGCTCAAAGTGGCATCGGTATCCTGTCCCTACGCGATGGATGCTCGACTTCACTTGGACTCGCACGATGCGGCTGCCGAAGTTGATGGCGACATCGAACGTCTGCGAATCTCCCCACGGCTTCAGCACCTTGTAGCCATGGCCCATCGCCTCGGCCATGGAGCGCAGCTCGACCCACTCCCCGCGTTCCTTGAAAGTCTTGAAAAACTTGAACTCATCCATCTGGCTCCCGCGCGAACGCCGGCTTTTCCGGCGAATCCGCCAAAAGAAAAGGCGCGGCCCATGGGCCGCGCCTCGTTTTTCTGAATTTTTACTCTATATATCCAGTATATCAATTCGAAATAGCTCACTGGGACATGTTTCCCAGAAATATATCCCCGCTGCTTTGATCGACTTAGAGCCGATCGGGCAGTTTTTGCCTATTGACAAGATTTTCCAGGTTTCCCGGTTCGGGAGGGACGGCAGCCCTGCTCCCTAATTTGTTAGAGGGACCACTTCCGGCTGGCCCAGCGCGGACTACAGTTAGCTTGAGGATCTCTTTGTGCTTTCTGGACGGGTTTTATCCCGAAATGCCTTTTCCGGGCAGGCTACGCATGCGGTGCTCCGTTTCCTGAACTGGCTGGCTGACCACACTCTGCCTGCGGAAAAGACAGCGGAGCATCATCGCACGGGACGCCGGGGCGAGGAGGCGGCTTACTTTCATCTGCGGAAGCTGGGCTACACGATGGTGGCGCGAAATTTTCGGTCGCCGCGCTGCCGGGGAGAAATTGACCTGATCGGATGGGAGAAAGATATTCTGTGCTTTGTTGAGGTTAAGACGCGCACGACGCGTGACGTGAAGCCCGGGGAAGCGGCTGTGGATCGGCATAAGCGGCGGGAAGTGGCGGCGGTAGTGCGGGAGTACCTGCGGCGCTTCCCACCTTCGTGCCAGTGGCGCTTCGATATCGTAAGCGTATACTATGGGAATTCGAAAGCCAGCCAGCCGCAGATTGAAGTGTTTCGAAACTCCTCCCTGACGGTTTAGAATGCGAGTTTCGTCTATCCTACGTAAAGAGGTTGAGTGAGTGCCCGATCTTAGAAAAGATCCTATTGTTGGCCGCTGGGTGATTATTTCCACGGATCGCGCGAAGCGTCCTACGGACTTCGCCCGGGAAAACGTGAAGTTGAAGGGCGGATTCTGCCCCTTTTGCTACGGGAACGAGGGCAAGACTCCGCCGGAGATTCAGGCTTACCGTCCGGGAGCGAATGGCGGGCCGGCGTCGCAACGGGATACGCCGGGATGGACGGTGCGCGTGGTCCCGAACAAGTTTCCGGCGTTGGGGATTGAGGGAACGCTGAACCGGCAGGCCGAGGGCATGTTCGACCGGATGAACGGCATCGGCGCGCACGAAGTGATTATCGAGACCCCGGACCATAATGCGAGCCTGGCGACACTGCCTCCGAAGCGGATTGAAGACGTGTTGTGGACGTTTCGGGACCGCATCCTCGATCTGAAGAAAGACCGGCGATTCAAATACATTTTACTGTTTAAGAACCACGGCGAGGCGGCAGGAGCGTCGCTGGAGCACGCGCACTCGCAACTGATCGCGCTGCCGATTCTTCCCATCAACGTGGTGCAGGAGCTGGAAGGCGCGAAGCAGTACTACCTCTATAAAGAGCGCTGCGTTTTTTGTGACATCATTAGACAAGAAACGGAGAGTGGGAACCGTGTGGTGGCCGAGAACGAAGATTTTCTGACGATCGCGCCTTACGCGCCGCGATTTCCCTTCGAGACGTGGATTCTGCCGAAGCAGCATGAATCGGCGTTCGAGAACTCGTCGTCGCACATGTTCGAGAACCTGGCCAAGGCGCTGAAGACGCTGTTGATCAAGGCGGACCGCGTGCTCGATAATCCGCCTTACAATCTGGTGATTCACACTTCACCGGCGCAGGATCCGACCAACGATCACTACCACTGGCACCTGGAGTTTATGCCGAAGCTGACCAAGACCGCGGGATTCGAGTGGGGCACGGGGTTTTACATTAATCCCACGCCGCCCGAGGAAGCAGCGAAGTTTCTGCGCGAGGCCAGCGTCGAAGAGCCGGTCCCGGCGACGGTGGGGTAGGTCGGGGCGGGCGGCCCAGGCTTTTGGTCTCGCTGGCATCACCAACGCAGTGGGTGCCCCGTCCTTCGCATTCTTGGCGAAGGGCCTGCCCTGAGCTTGCCGAAGGGGCGGGTACCACGGACGCCTGCCGCTGCGAAGCTAAGCCACCCGATTCCGGAACGAAATCTTCGTCCAGCCTTCATTCACGCGCACCGGTCCGGCTTCGTCCAAAAGATAGAAACGGTAACTGCTCCACCGCCACTGTTCCGGTGCGCCGACCAAGCCTCGCTTCACCGGATTGCGATGCATATACCGGAGCTTCTCCACGCGCTTCTTCGTCGTCCATACGTTGAAGTCGTAGGAGCGCGCCTGCCAGAACGCTCGGCGCTGTGCCTGGTCTCCAAACAGGTTGCGTTGGCGGGGGCCCTTCGATTTGCGCTTGGGCAACAACGCGCGCGCCGAGCGCTGCTTCAGCACTTGCATCACGGTAGAAGGAGTTCCGACCTCGGGTTCAGTCAAAAGCAGGTGGATGTGTTCCGGCATCACGACATAGCCGACGACTACGAAGCCATAACGCTCGCGAGTCTGTTCCAGAATCGTGAGGAAGGTATCGCGGCTGCGCGCGGTGCGCAGGAAAGGCAATCGCCGGTAGCACGAGGAGGTGATAAAGTGCAAGTGATGAGCGCCGTAGGCGCGATGCAGGCCGCTGGGCATAACAAACCCCATGGTACAGGCAGCATCGTACCCGCCCTTGCAAAGAACGCAAGGACGGGGCACCCACGGTTCCGGAACGGGAAGCGAAAACACGGAAAGCCGGGCCACCCGCCCGGGATCTGGTCGAGGCGAGTAGCATGAGGCCGCTATGAAACGTTCTCTTGTCGTTTTGCTCCCGCTGCTGTTGTCCGTCTTCAGTGTTCCTCAGAGTTCTTCCCCCTCATTTGCGGATATTAGGAAGAGCGGCAATATGTTCTTAGCAAAGTGCGAGTCTGAGGGCGTAGCATCGCTGGACGAGCTCTCGACGAAAGACTTTTGCCGTGGCTACATCACGGGGCTGTCTGATGGTGTTGAGATGGCGATGATATCGGTTCCACCGAGTTGCCCGCCGGAAAGCGTGACGCCCGCGCAGATGGGCAGGATTGCCACGAAGTACATGCATGACCATCCCGAAAAAACACACACCAGCACACCCATCCTTATCTTCGAGGCGTGGGCGTCGGCGTTTCCTTGTCCGGCAAAGAAATGACTGAAGCGGCAACGCCGGGGCATTCCGGCGGCGATACGCGCAGCGTTATAATCATTGGGCATGTCGTGGATAGATGAGGACGGTGCCGAATTACAGCGCCAGCGGGAGTCCGCAGCGGAGCTGGCAGCTCGCAATTCTCATATTGCTAGCTGCGCGGAGAAAATCTACAGCGATTTATGGAACGAGTTAGTGGCGCGGATAGACGAAGCCAAGAGGAAAGGCAATTATCACGCCGCTGGCCTTATCATCGACGGTGACCCCTATGAGCGCAGAGTTTATAACCACCGAATAGTCGTGCCTCAGCCAATAAAGCCGGGCTCGTCATCTTCCGAGCCAAGGTATGTTGTCCTCACATTGACTGCTGATCGCCTGAAAATAGAGGTAACTGGTTTACAGAGGACTCCCCTGTATTTGCTGCTTGATATTTGCGAGGATGGTGCGGTGCTGCCGAAATACGAAGGGGAGTGCAAGACAATACAGGATGCTTCTAAAGTGATTCTCCGCCCTTTGATCTTTCCGGAGCTTTTTGCGGTAAGAGGATAACCGCGCATACGCAGCAAACGCCGCCGGAAGAGTCGGCGAAGTTTCTGCGCGAGGCCAGCGTGGAAGAGCCGGTTCCGGCGACGGTGGGATAAGCGCGTCAGTTCCAAGGAAGAAAAAGAGGGCACGGCCGGGTGGCTGTGCCCTTTGCAGTTGGATGGAGAGAGAGGTTGAGGCCGAGGATTTCTTCTGGGAGTCCCCGCCACAACGGTCAAGCTTAGAGTAGGTCCGGGCGGGCCCTCAGTTGTCACGAGAATGTAAAAAGATGGGCGGCTTTCCTTATCCCACCGTGCGGTCCTGGAACTCTTCATGCCATGCCATCTGGATGGCCTCGAGTTTGCCTTCGTTCGATGCTCCGGGATCGCCTTTGAAGTCGGGAAGTTCGGTGACGTAGCGATGCAGGTCGGTGAAGCGGACGGTGAGCGGATCGATCTCGGGATGATTTTCGGAGAGGAGGATGCCGATGTCTTCGGCGTCGTTCCAGGTGAGAGGTTTGGGCATGGAGAGTTTCCTCAGTGAGTTGAAGTTTCAAGGTTTCAGAGTTTCAAGGTTTCAAAACCAAAGCGCTTACCGAGCGAGACCATGTGCTGCGGTTCTTGAAACCTTGAAATCCTTGAAACTTTGAAACCTGCTTCTAGTGATGTTCTTCCGAAATATAATTTCGATTCCAGGCGGGGATCTCGACAACAACTTTACCCGGCTTCGCAATCTGCACCTGGCAGC
>Ga0302326_10000349_pt1 | contig 131028 bp, 112 predicted proteins | sample Palsa_T0_3_FD_202264 | JGI IMG/M metagenome (GOLD analysis project Ga0302326, IMG submission 202264) | Peat permafrost microbial communities from Stordalen Mire near Abisko, Sweden - Palsa_T0_3 | ecosystem: Environmental > Terrestrial > Soil > Palsa > Peat permafrost | place: Sweden: Abisko... | reverse complement strand
GGGGCCAACCCCCACCCCCCTCCCCCCCCCACTTTGGGTTTAGTCTTTTATTCTCTGCGACTTGGTTCGCGAATGTCACCTCCAGCCGGCTGAAACTAGATGAGTTAGATCCCAAAATGCCCAATACAAAGGGTTTAAGGCATTTCTCGGATTCCTGCAGAGCCGCAGAGAGGCGTGCATGGACATTTTCTCGATGAAAATGCCCACAACCGCTCGTGACAGCGCTCTGCACCAATCCGAAAAATGCTGTAGCAGTTCCGGTCGCCGGGCCAAGCCCTCGAGACTCGCTTCCCGGGTGTTGCTCAGTTCATTCTGCGCCAAAAGGTCGAAAAATTCTGCACTGCCGAATCCACTTAGGAGTTGAGGCTTCGCCTTACGGCAACTGGGAAACCGCTGTAGCCGCTGGCGCCCAAGAACCGCCTCGATCGCGTTTGAGGAAGCGTTAACGTTTCTTCGAGCCGTTCGTCCAGTCTCCGAGCGCTCAACGAAGTAGCGACTTTTCGATAGAATTGCCCTCGATCCCAGTGAGTGTTCGCGATGCCTGGTTTGACCTGCAGACTCTTCGCCTCGAGATCTTGCTTCGCAACACTTCTTCTCCTCTTTCTCGCCGCACGATTTGCTCATGCGCAGCAAGAAATGCGAGATCCGCAGCCTGCGAATCTAACCTACGCCGAGCGCATTGCACTTGCCCGGCCCATTCTCGTTCACGCGGAGTCCACAGCTTTCGCTCTCACTCCCGGCTCCCGCGTTCTTCTTCTCTACCGGCTAGGTGGGGCCTGGTATCCGCTCGATCGCGACTACGCAATCCGGCTTTACCGGCAGGCGTTCGATGTAACGGCGGTATCCGACATTCCGTTTCGCGGATGGTTGCAGCGAGCTATCGTCATCGATCTGATTCCGATTTCCCCATCCGATGCGCTGGACCTGATTGCTCGCGGTGAGCCAGCTGAATCGCGATCCAGTCCCGACTCGCAAAAAACATCCCGCAACGCTTTTTACGGAATGCTGATCCGTTATGCGCTAGCGCAGGGCGACATTGCGCTCGCCACACATGCCTTTGACAACAGTGTGAAAGCGGGTGCACTGAACGAGGGAGCCACGGCAAAGCTGATGGCCAGCCTGCCCGCGGGAGCGAAAGCCGAGCGCGCAAGCATCTTCAGGGCTGCCGTGGAATTTTACGAGCATGATCCGGTATCTTCTATGGCGTGCGGCAGCATTGGGCTCTCCGATCTCATCGCGAGAACTTATGCGCAGGTGCCTTCGCAATTGGTGCTGCGCGCCATCGAACTAGAGCTCAACCAGGCGGAAAAGGCGGCGTCATGCGGCAACTCTCTGGCCGAGGGAGCATCTTTCCAATCCACTTACGACTTTAAGCTCTTCGCCGTCGCCCCGGCGCTTCTCTCCCTCGATCCGAAGCGCGCGGAAGCCCTGTTGGCGCAGCATGAAGCTGTTGCGGGTGCTCTCAAGCGTTTCCCGCAAGGCATCGTTTCAATTGAAGGAAAGTATCGCGCCGAAGGGCTTGATCCCAGCTATCCAATCCATATGAATCAAGACTGGATACCTCAGGGCTTCTTGCTCTTCAGCGGCGAAGGGCCGGCGCCTAAGCTTGATGCCCTCGACACGGGACTTGAGTTTACGCTTCCTGATACGAGCAACAGGCCAGACGTCCTAGGCGAAGGAGAGTTTTATTCCGACCTGGACACGCCCGAGTCGAAGATCCTTGATCGCACCGGTTCGTGCCCGGCGGATGTTGTACACACTCTAGAAAGCTCGCGCGATGTCCCGGTCGTCCGCAGGATTTGTTTCGCGGCCGGAGGTGCCGGGTGCATGGGCGAAGAAAATACCTTTCCTCGCGCCAAGCTCATCCAAGCTGTTGCCGAACGCTGCGCATATGGCGGCGATGCGGCGCGCTCTCGCCAGGTGCTAGAGGCTCAGCTCGCACTTCTTCCCCAGGTGCCGGCGGAGGATCGCGTGAAATTCCTGGCGGACGCGGCCGATCTTTATTTGCGGCTGGGTGATCGCGATCGGGCTGCGCAAGTTGTGGAGCTCGGATTCGCGGCCGCGCGGGAAGTTCTCGACGAAAACGAGAAAGCCTATCAAGTTCGAGACCAGGCCGATCAAGACCGGGTCGCAGAGGCGCTGTGGCCGGCAGACGAATCCTATCGGCTGATGCTGGCTTTGGGCGTAAACAGCGATCTGGGTGCAACGCAGGCCGCAGTGGACGCGATTCCAGACGCCGTGCTGGCGGAGTATGAACGGGTGATGCTCGCGCGTGCGCTGCTCGGCGTCCCGGTCAGTATGTCGATGACGGAAGGTCCGCACGGAGGATTTGGGATACGGATGTATTGAGACGGCAAACAGCCGTTACACGATTTTGGTTTAAGTGTGCGCGCCTTCGCGATGGCTACGCGTTGTTTGCGGAGATGCCCGGGTACGCGGGGGCTCGCCAGTTCGCTGAGGGATCATTTGGCGTCTAGCGGATGCGCTTTCGCAAGAAGAGAGACCTGTTGTCGAAGTCGTTATTTCCGAGTTTTCGGTGCAAACTCGTAGCGGCATATTCTTTTGCTACCATGGGCGAATCGATTCTGGCAGGACAAAGGGTCTGGCAGGACAAAAAGTCCGGCAGGATCATAAGTCTGGCGGGGCGAAAAGGTAGGATATGTCTGAGGTGTTGAGATGAAGGTTGTTGTGGGAGTGATGCTGCTGGCGGCTTCGGCATGTGCGCTTGCGCAGGATGCGGCGAATCCGGTGGTGGCGAGTGCGAAGGAGATCTTTGAGCGCCAGTCCGGTTATATGATGGCGGCGGCCGAGCAGATGCCGGCGGACAAGTACGGATTTCATCCAACAGCGGACCAATGGACGTACGGGAAGATCGTCTCGCATGTGATCCAGGCGAACTTCGGGGTGTGCGGAATGCTCTCGGGTGACGGCCCGGGCAAGGGGCCGGTGGTGACGGAGACGACGCCGAAGGACGAGCTGGTGCCGGTTCTCAAGCAGTCGTTCGATACCTGCGGGAAGGCACTGGACGGGCTGCAGGACTCGAGCCTGGGTGGGACGATCACGTATTTTGGCGGAGCGAAGAAGCCGCGTGCGCGCGCGCTCGTGGAGCTGACGGATGACCTCGAGGACCATTACTCCCAGATGGCGAGCTATCTGCGGTTGAATGGAATGCTTCCGCCTTCAGTCAAGAAGAAGTAGAGGGTGGGTGGCTGCTACGCGTGGATTCGGCGCGCGGTGGGTGTGTCCGTGCGGCCTGGAATTGCCGTCGGCGTCGTCCAGAACTGGTTTCCTCAACGTCCTGAGGCGAGGGAGGCTGAAGCCTCCTGCTCCCTCCGGCGCACGCCGTCGCCTCGGATGCTTTCCCGTCCAGGAATGTCATCAATTCCGGCTCGCTCCAAAGGCAACGGCCAAGGAGTCGAAGGAAATCCTCTGTTCTCACTGATGTGGGATGAGCGCGGGTTTGACGACGGCTTTGTGCGATGGAGCAGCCGTGGCGCGCCCCCCGACTCCGGAGGAGCCAAGCGCGGGGCGGACGAGATGCGAAGTGGGTAGCGCGCTGGAGCGGGCGGTGAGCGGCTGCCTTAGCTGTGAGTTGGGCTGCGGGCTCTGCTGCTGGCCGGGTTGTGCATAGGGCCGGGCGTAGGGACGAGCGTAGGTTTGCGCGCCGGGACGAAGATTGGGCGCGGGATTCGGGCGGAGATTGGGACGAGAATACGGGCCGGGTGTGAGGGGCGCACGGCCTGATGTGGGCGCAGGCGGAAGAAGCGCGGGCGTGTTGGCGGCAAGTTTCGCGGGCGGCAGAGCGGATTCGTCGGCGGGGAACTGCTCGTCGTCCTTGCCGGCGATGGCGGCGCGCATGAAGTTCATCCAGATGGGCAGCGCAGTGACGGCGCCGGTTTCCTTGTTGCCGAGCGATTCGCGGCTGTCATAACCGACCCACACGCCGGTGGTGATGGAAGGCGAGAAGCCGAGGAACCATGCGTCAGTAAAGTCGCTGGTGGTGCCGGTTTTTCCGCCGAGGGGATGGTTGAGGGCGCGGGCGGATGCGCCGGTGCCGTGATCGATGACGCCGCGCAAGAGCGTCATCATGGTGCGCGCGGTCTGCTGATCGATGACCTCTTTGACGGCGGAGTTGTCTTCCCAGAGGACGATGCCGTCGGAGTTGGAGACCTTGCGGATGAGGCGCGGAGCGACGCGAACGCCGTCATTGGGGAAGACGGCGTAGGAGGCGACCTGCTCCTTGAGCGTGATTTCAACTGCGCCCAGTGCGACGGGAAGATAGGCGGGGATGTTGGAGGTGACGCCGAAGCGGTGCGCGAGATCGATGACCTTGCGGATGCCGACGCGGGCGGCGAGCTTGAGCGCGGGAATGTTGCGCGACTCGGCGAAGGCGTTGGCGACGGTCATCGCGCCCTTGTAGTCGTTCTCGTAGTTGTGGGGCGTGTAGCTGCCGAAGCTGACGGGACCATCGACGATGATGTCATCGGGCTTGACGCCGTCTTCAATGGCGGCGGTGTAGACGTAGGGCTTGAAGCTGGAGCCGGTCTGGCGCTCGGCCTGCGTGGAGCGGTTGAAGACAGAGAGTGCGTAGTCGCGGCCGCCGACCATGGCGAGGACGTCGCCGGTGGTGTTTTCCATCGCAAAGAGGGCACCCTCGGCGCCGGAGTCCTGCTCGAGCGCGGCGCGGCGCGTGCCGCCTTCGGCGGCGTCGGCGAGCTTGACGTAAATGAGGTCGCCGGGCTTGACGAGCGCGTCAGCATAGCGCTGGCCGGTCCATTGCCAATCGGGCGGAACAAGAACGATCTCCGAGCTGGTCTGGTCGGGCGGGCCGATGCGGGCGTGGATTTCAAGCGGGAGAACGCGCGTGACCAGCGCGTGAATGTAGCCGCCAGGCGCGGGCGGCGCGGCCCAGTCGGGATGACGCCAGGTTTCAGGATCGATGCCGGCGGCGACGATGTTCTCAAGCTTGCCGCGCCAGCCGTGGCGGCGCTCGTAGGCGGCGACGCCGTCGACGACGGCGCGATTGGCGACCTGCTGCAGATCCATGTCGAGCGTGGTGTCGACGCGCAGGCCATCCTCCTGGACCTCTTCAGTACCAAAGTGGCCTTCGAGCTCGCGGCGGACTTCTTCCTGGAACCAGGGAGCGATGGTGCTGCCGGGCTGGGAGAGATGCAGGCCGAGCGGCGCTTTGCGCGCGGCATCCGCCTGCGCGTGGGTGATGACGCCGTCGGACTCCATCTCACTGAGGACGAGGTCGCGGCGATGAAGTGCGCGATCGGGATTGAGGATGGGCGAGAAGGCGGCGGGCCCCTTGGGAAGGCCAGCGAGCAGCGCAGCCTCAGTCAGCGTGAGGTCTCTGGCGTGCTTGGAGAAGTAGAACTCGGAGGCGGCCTCAAATCCATATTGACCGCTGCCGAGATAGATCTGATTGCCGTAGAGGGTGAAGATCTGCTCCTTGGTGAAGGCGCGCTCGATCTGGATGGCGAGATAGGCCTCCTGAATCTTGCGCATTGGAGTGCGATCTGAGGAGAGAAAAAGATTGCGCGCCAGCTGCATGGTGAGCGTGGAAGCGCCCTGGGCGCGGCCATGCGAGCGAATGTCATGCCAGGCTGCGCCGGCGACGCGGAAGATGTTGATGCCCCAGTGCGACTCGAAGTTTTTGTCTTCGATGGAGATGACGGCCTTGCGCAGGATGGGCGCGAAGCCATCGTAGCCGACGACCACGCGGCGCTGGAGAGCGAAGGAGCCGATGACGCGGCCCTTGCGGTCATAGAGATCGGTGGTGGCGGAGGGGCGGTAGCTTTCAAGCTCGCCGATCTGCGGCAGATCAACGGAGTAGACGAGCGTGAGGCCGGCGAGCGAGCCGGTGATGGCAGCGAGAACGATAAGAACTGCGAGGGCCGAGTTGCCGACGATTTTGCGGCGGCGATGTTCAGGAAGAGGCGGGTCATGATGCGGCGGGTCGGAGTTGCCGCGGAGGGGACTGCGCTCGCCGATGCGCAGAGCAAAGCGCGGCGGAGGGCCCTGATTGGTGGTTGTCGCCAAGGGGAGCTGGCCTCAAGAGCAATCTCCGGTTTTGCCCGATCGAAGAGATGCGTCTTCTTTCAGGCTAGCACCGGAATCGTTCGACAAAAGGCCGCGATTGTCGACGCGGACCAAGCGGTGCAAGAGCGGGAAACTGCGCAGAGAAAAGAAAGGTCCGGAGCGATGAGATCTTATTTTTAACTATTCTTTGCTTTCAACAGATCGAGCGCTTTGTTCAGCTGCTCGTCGCCGTTGTTTGCAGGCGCCGGCTCGTCGTCATCCTGAGGCGAAGCGACCACTTCCGTGGGCGTGACGGCCTCGTCTTCGATCTTCTTGCCAGCAGGGTCCTCATACTTTGCGACGGTGAGCATGAGAGCTGCGCCATCGCCGAGATCGATGGTCTTTTGCACTGCGCCCTCGCCGAAGGTGCGCTCGCCGACGACGTCGCCGCGCTTGAGGCCCTCAATGGCTGCGGCAGTCAGCTCGGGCGCGCCGTAGGTGCCGCGATTGACGAGCACGGCGATGGGCGCATCGGTGATGCAGACCGAGACATCGGCGGGGAAGGTCTGCAGCGGAACCTTCTGGCCCTCAACCGAGCCGAGATTGCCGGAACGGATGAAGAGATTGGCGAGGCGCAGGCCCTGATGCAGGTCGTCGCCGGTGGTGTCGCGCAGATCGAGGAGGATTTTGTGCCCCTTGCCAGCAGCCTTGATCTTGGCGGCGATGGCATCGACGCGGGCGGAAGTGAGCACGCCCGGCTTGAGGTAGAGAATGCTGGCGTTCTCGTATAACTGCTCGCCGAGCGCGGGAGCGGGAACCATGGCGCGGGTGAGGACGATCTTATCCGGGTCGGGTTTGAAAGGGCGCACGACAGAGAGCGAAACCGTAGAGCCGGCCTTGCCATCGAGCAGGTAGCGGATCACAGCCAGAGGCAGGTCGTGCGTAGATTGATCGCCGATGAGGTCGATGACGTCGCCGTCGCGCAGATGGTCCTGGTCGGCAGGCGAGCCGGGCAGGACGTTGACGATGGTGGCGTAGCCGTAGCGCTTGGAGACGGTGACGCCGACCTGTGCCGTGTCGGACGCGGGGCGATCCTTGTAGAGCTTGTACTCAGCGGGCGTGAGGTAGCTGGAGTCGGGATCGAGCGAGTCGAGCAGGCCGTGGAGCGCGCCGTTGGTGACTTCAGGGATGTTGGGGTCGGTGACGTAGTAGTTCTGGATCTTGTGCAGGACCTCAGCATAGACGCGCATCTGCTTATAGGCGTCCTGGTCGTCGGCGGCGTGAACGCCGAACCAGCCGAAATCGCCGAGGATGTAGCTGACGCCTAGAGTGGCAAAGATGGCAATTGCCACCAGGAAGACAAGCCGCTGAAAGATTCGAGACACGCGCACCACCGGAAGACGGCCGAAGGGGAAAATGCCGTTCTTACCATAATAGACGCAAACCTTCTCGAAGTGGCGGCGAGCCGCGCGCACTTAGTGGCAGAGCTAGAAAAACAAAGGAGTTGGCCGGGGCGCCGCGGGGTCAGCCAGGCCGGGAGAAGCGGAGGATGAGGCGGTCGCCCCAAAGGCAGGCGCTCGTAATCGATACAGCGGCGGATCGAGCCGGGCCAGATCAGCCAGATCAGAACGAGAAGATCGGGAACGAGAGAAAGACCTGCGCATTGCTGTCGAGCGCGGCCGCGCCGCCTGACGGGGATTTGCCATTCTGGAGGATCTCGATCTTCAGCGTCTTTTTCTTTTTTGCCTTGAAGTCGTCGCTGACGGTGTTGGAGTCGTGCTCCTGGCCGCCGCTCTTGATCGCGACGCGAAACTCCTGCACGCCGGCCGGCACGTAGAGATTTTCGAGATCTGTCTTGTCGCCGGTAACGAAGCTGAGATAGGGCTTGCGATTCATCTGGACCACGATTGGCAGCCCGCCGGGCATCTTGTTCAGCTCGATCTTGAGCCTGGTGCTGCTGTTGGGGTCGAGCTTGCGCGGATCGAAGGCAGCGGCCGCGACGGCAGCCGCTTTCGGCGTGGCAGCGCTCGGCACTGAAGAAGGCGCAGAAGGCGCGGGCGGCGGAGTGGACGCCGCGACGGTGGAGTTTTTGGTTGCCGGCGACGGAGTCGATGACGCCGGCGGCGATTTCGAGTTTGTTATCGCGCTCCCGGAGGGCGATGGCTTCGCCGGAGATGACTTCGTGTTCGCCGGTTGCGGAGCTTTCGAGTTCTGCGTTGCGGAGGGCGCAGCAGTGCTCGGCTGAGCCGGCGGCCGGCCAGAAACGGGCGCAGTGAGGACCGGCTGCGGAACGGTGGCCAGAGGCGCGATCGGAGTGGATGGTGACGAACCCGCCGCCTGGTGTTTCACCCAGGCTGCCCGGTGCATCGCGTGCTGGTAGATGAACCACACACCGGCTCCGGCCGCGCCGATTCCCGCCACGGCGAGCAGCACGATGGGAAAGATGTTCTCCCACTGGGCACGCTTGCCGGGAACCGCGGCGGGCAGAGGAGTTCCGGGAGCAGGCGTGGCGGATTGCGCGGTATTGACGACGGCGGGCTGCGAAGCGTGAAGAGAACCCTGGCTGGGGCCGAGGGTCGCATTCGTATCCGTGGCCGGAGCCATCGCGTTGAGCGTGGAGACTCTCGATGCCGCGCGGATTGCCGTAAGATCCTGCTCAAGCTCTTCGCAGGTCTGGTAGCGCTCGGCGGGATTCTTGGCAAGGCTCTTGAGAATGACGGCCTCAAGCCGGTGCGGCACGGCGGGGTTGAGCTTGGAGGGAGGAATCGGATCGATATGGACCACTTTGTACGACACGGCGGTGACGGTTTCGCCGGCGAAAGGCTGCTCACCGGTGACAAGCGCGTAGAGAATGACGCCGAGCGAGAAGATGTCGGCGCGGCCATCGACAGGCATGCCGGTGAACTGCTCGGGCGGCATGAAGGCGGGCGTGCCGAGCAACTGGCCGGTGGTGGTGATCTCCATCGCGGCCAGCTTGGCGATGCCGAAGTCGGTGATGCGAGGGCGCTCACTGCCGTACACCTCGCGTGAGGTCAGCAGAATATTGGCCGGCTTGACGTCGCGATGTATCACACCCTGGCGATGCGCGTAGCCGAGAGCATCCGCAATCTGCTGGCCGATTTCGCAGACGCGATCGATGGAGAAACGCTCCCCTTTCTTGATCGCATCAGCGAGCGTGCGGCCGTCAACGAACTCCATAACGAGAAACGGCGCGCCGTCGTGGTCGCCCACGTCAAAGACAGGAACGATGCCGGGATGCGCGAGAACGCCCGATGCGCGGGCCTCGCGATGAAAGCGGGCGCGGTATTCGTCGCTCTGCTCGCCTTCCAAAGCGGATGCGTGAATGGTTTTGAGAGCGACGACGCGGCCCACCGCGGGATCGCGCGCCTTGAAGACGCTGCCCATTGCGCCGCGGCCCAGTTGCGAAATAATTTCGTACCTTCCGATCACCTGGGGCGCGCTCATGATGAGGATTGTATCAACGGCTTATAGCATTTTTCGGATTGGGCTAGAGTGTTGTCACGAACGACTGTGGGCATTTTCACTGAGAAAATGCCCATTCACGCCTTTCCGCGACTCTACAGAATCCGAAAAATGGCTTACCGCGAATTTCGGGGTAGTTTGGCGAGGCCGGTGCGAAGCCGCGAAGTGGGCAGGCGGCGCATGGCGCGGACATTTTGCGGCGGGGCGCAAGCGAACGGTTGAGAAGAAGCTCTGGCAGATTCTACGCGTTCGTCAGTTGTGCACGTCGCCGGGCGTGCGGTAACGAACGACGAGAAGCGTCAGATCGTCAGACTGGTGCGCGCCGCGGGTAAATGCGCGCACCGAGCTCAGGACGGATTCCTGCAGCGTGTCAAGCGGCACGCCGATCTTGCCCTCGAGGACGCGCTCGAGTCCGGAGACCTCAAAGAGCGCCTGCTCGGGATTTTCGGCTTCGGTGATGCCGTCGCTGAAGAGTACCAGCGTGTCCTCAGGCTCGAGCTGCACGCGAGCGGAAAAGAACTCGGCTTCAGGAATGAGGCCGACGGGGAACGACCCTTCGGTGTAAAGCTCGGTGACCTTCCCGTTGCGCAACAGGAGCGGCGAAGGATGGCCGGCTTTGATGTACTCGAGCACGCCGTCATCGCCCACGATGCCGAGGAACATGGTAACGTAGCGGCCGACCTGCTCGTGGTGGCAGAGGAAGCGATTGAAGTGGTTGAAGACCTTTACCGGATCGCCGCCCATGCTGAGGCCGGAGAGCGCGCCCTGCAGCATGGTGGTGACGAGCGCGGCGCCGAGTCCCTTGCCGCTGACGTCGGCAATGAGGATGGCGGTGCGGTCGCCGCTTACGGGAACGACATCGAAGTAGTCGCCGCCGACTTCGTGGCAGGGATAATGGACGCCGGTGACGGCGAGGTGCGGATAGTCATTGAGGCCATGCGGCAGCAGCGCCTGCTGGATAGTGCGCGCGATGGAGAGCTCCTGCTCGAGGCGCTGGCGCTCGCGCTCGCGCTCGACGAGGCGCGCGTTGTCCATGATGCTGGCGGCCTGCACGCCGAGCGCATCGAGAATCTGGCGGTCGATGGCGGAGAAGGCAGCGATGCGGCGCGAGTCAAGATAGATGACGGCGAGCAGCTCGCCGCGATGGACGGGAGCGCCGGTGTCCGACAGACCGCGCGAGGTGGAGTAGAGCGGAACGGCGACGACGGCGCGCAGACCCTGTACGACGATGCTCTCGGCGGCCTTGAGGTCGAGGCCGGCGAGGTTCAGATCCTCAGTGATTACGGTGGACTGGTTGCGGATGGCCTGGTTGACCGCGGTCTGGCTGGGATTGAGCGCTTCGAGCGGCAGGCTGTCGCCCTTGTTGCCGCGCGCGAGACGGACGTGCAGACCGCCTTCGGCATCGCGTTCGATGAGCAGTCCACGATCGGCGTGCGTGATGCTGATGGCGTGATCGAGCATGGTGCTGAGCACGGCATCGAGCGGCAGGTCGGAGTGGAGCAGCGATGTGGCCTCAAGCAGCAGATTCAGCTTGCCCAGGCCGGGCGGTGTTACCGTGGAACCGGCCAGATCAGACAGTGTGCCGATGCGCGTGAGCAGGTTTGCAACGCTGGGCTCGGGCGCAGCCGGCGAAGAATCACAGTGAAAGACGAGCTCATAGCTGTCGTCGATTCCAAAGGTGATCACGTCGCCATCGCGCAGGCCGTGGCGCTCGACGCGCTTGCCGTTGACGAATAGACCGTAGCGATTGCCGCGGTCTTCAAGCCAGTAGCGAGATCCCTCAGTAAGAATGGCGGCGCACTTGCGCGAGATGCGGCCGTCGGCGAGCGGCATGTGGTTGTCGGACTCGCTGCCGCGGCCAATGTAGAACGGCGACTCAGTAATGTTGACGCGCTGGCGCGACTTGTCAGGAGCCACGATTTCCAGCGCGCTCTGGACCTGCAGAGTTGATTCAGGCATACGATTCGTTGTGGGCAAATTGTAGCACCGATTCTGCGCGGGAATGGGGATGCGCGGGGGCGGCGCGGCGACGAAGGAATCTCGAGGGGAGCGGGCTGTGCGAGCGATCGGCGAGCGGCTGAGTGATGAATGGGGGCAATGGTGGCGGAGGGCAGGATCGAACTGCCGACCTTGGGGTTATGAATCCCACGCTCTAACCAACTGAGCTACTCCGCCGGGAGGGGCGCTGCGGAGGGAAAAGCGTGATGCAGCACCAACTTTAGATGATACGGGGGCGCGGAAATCAGGTCAAACTCGGGGCGCGTGCGGGCCTCGGGGCAGGCGCGGGAGAGCCGGAGCGGGATGCGCCGATTTAGACTCGACTGCATGAACGAATCGCGCAAGGCCCGCATTGCAGCCGTGATTCCCGCGCGGCTGGGCTCAACGCGCATGCCGCGCAAGGTGCTGCGGCCGATTGCCGGGCGGCCCATGGTGGAGTGGGTGTGGCGCGCGGCGAAGGCGAGCGGGCTGATGGATCCGGTGGTGGTGGCGACCGACGCCGAAGAAGTGGCAGAGGCGTGCCGCGCGCGGGGAATTCCGGTGGCGATGACTTCGCCTGAATGTCCCAGCGGCAGCGACCGCGTGCGAGAAGCAGCGCGCGCGATCGACGCTGACATCTTTGTGAACATCCAGGGCGATGAGCCGACCCTGACTGCGGATTTTTTTCCGCCGCTGCTCGAGCTGTTTGCGCGACCGGAAGTGCAGGTGACGACGCTCTCGGTGCGCTGCCCGGCGGAGGAGTTCGCGAATCCCAACGCAGTGAAGGTGGTAACGGCGAAGGATGGACGCGCGCTTTATTTTTCGCGGGCGACGATTCCCTTCGATCGCGACGCGACGGGATTCACCGGCTATCGCAAGCACCTGGGGATTTATGCGTACCGCAAAGCGGCGCTGGAGAGGTTTGCGACGCTCGAGCTAGCGCCGCTCGAAAAACTGGAACGGCTGGAGCAGCTGCGGCTGCTTGAGAACGGCATCGATGTTTATGTTGCCGACGCGCCACGCGACACGATCGGCGTGGACACGGAGGAGGATTTAGTGCGCGCGGAAGCGGTGCTGCGCGGGATGCAGATTTGACGGCTGGCGAAGCCGATTTGTGGCGCGGCTACTTAGCGACCACCACCGGCATGTGGGCAACGCGGACAGGTTGAGGGATGAGGCTCCGCACTGCAATCGGAATTACGCGCAAGATTCGGAGTGCGCGGCGCGCGCCGATGGGCGAATATGATTTTCATGAGCAGCGCAACGCAGATCGCAACACAAATTGATACGGTATCCACGATGCCCAAAGTTTTTCTCCCGCCGGCAAGCGATCCGGCAGCCGACAGATCAGAAGCGGCAACCAACAGAACCATCGACCCCGATGCCGCATGGAATGCGGTGCAGGCGCGCGACGGGGAGGCGCAATTTTTCTATGCTGTGGTGACGACTGGCGTCTTCTGCCGGCCGGATTGCAGGACTCGCATGCCGCTGCGCGCCAACGCGCGTTTCTTTCTTACCGCGGAAGAAGCGAGCGCCGCGGGATTCCGGCCGTGCAAGAAGTGCAAGCCGGGCACTGTGTGTAGCAGCCCTTTGGACAAAATCCGCGGGCATATCGAAGCGCATCTCGACCGGCGCGTGAGGCTGAAGGAACTGGGCCGCGTGGCGGGGATGAGTCCATTCACCGTGCAGCGGTTCTTCAAGCGCGAGATGGGCGCGAGCCCGCTCGAATATCAGCGTGCGCTGCGGGCGGGAAGCCTGCGCGGCGCGCTGAAGAAAGGGAACTCCGTGACGGACGCCATGTATGAAGCAGGATTCAGCTCGCCGAGCCGGGCGTATGAGGGCGCACAACTGGGCATGACGCCGGCGCGGTTTGCGCAGGGCGGCCGCGGAGAGACGATCCGTTACACCACGGCGCGCTCACCGTTTGGCTGGGTGATTGTGGGCAGCACGGACCGCGGCATCTGCTGGCTGGCGCTGGGAGAGACGCAAATGGAAGCCGAGGGAAGTTTGCGCGAGGAATTTCCTGCGGCGATCGTGAAGCGCGATGCATCGCTCAAGGCCATGGTTGATGCGGCGCTCGAAAGTGTGCGCTCGGGTGACGACCTGGCGCATAGCCGGCGGAGCGCGGAGTCGCTGGATCTGCGCGGAACCGTGTTTCAGCTTCGCGTGTGGCAGGCGCTCAGGCAGATTCCGCGCGGCGAGACGAGAACTTATTCGCAACTGGCCCGCGAGATGGGCGCGCCGAAGTCGACGCGAGCGGTGGCGCGGGCCTGCGCGCTGAATCGCGTGTCGGTGCTGGTGCCCTGCCATCGCGTGGTGGGAGCGAGCGGATCGCTGACCGGCTACCGCTGGGGCGTGGAGCGGAAGCGGAAGCTGCTGGAAGCGGAGAAAGCGACCGACGGCCGCTAGCTGCGGACTTGTTCGAGGCGAGCCGGCAAGTTAGCAAAGTGGCTCGGGATGGCGAATCACGAAGGGCTCGCGTTTTGCCATCCCGGCTCGTTGTAGTTATCGCGTGAAGCCGCCTGAGGCGTAGATGGTCTGGCCGCTGATCCATCCGGAGTCGGCCGAGGCGAGAAAGGCCGCGGCAGTGGCGACGTCCTGTGGCTGGCCGATGCGGCCGAGCGGCGTCTCTTTCGCGGCGCCGGTCGAGAACTCCGAGCCGATGAAGCCCGCGTCGCGTGCGCCTTCGGTCTCAATGAGCCCGGGGTTGAGCGCGTTCACGCGGATGTTGCGAGCGCCGAGCTCCTTGGACAACGAGACGGTGATGGAGTCGACCGCGCCCTTGGTGGCGCTGTAGACGGCGGCGTTGGGGAAGGCCATGCGGCCAACGACGGAGCCGATATTGATGACGCTTCCGCCGGCGGGATTGAACTTTTCGATCGCCGCTTTAGTGGTGAGCAGCAGGCCGAGCACGTTGATGTCGAACTGCTTGTGAAAGTGCTCCGGCGTGATCTGCTCAAGCGCGCCGAACTCGTAGATGCCTGCGTTGTTGACAAGAATGTCGATGGGCCCCAGCTGTACGGCGACAGTCTCCACCATGGGCGCGATGGCTTTGGCATCGGCCACGTTGGCTTGCACGGCAATTGCCTTGCCGCCCGCGGCGTTGATGTCCCCGACCACTTTCTCCGCGGCAGCCTTGCTGCCCGAGTAGTTCACGGCTACCGCCGCGCCGCGCGAGGCCAGCTCCTTCGCAATTTCGGCACCAATGCCCTTCGATGCGCCGGTTACCAGCGCCACTTTGCCCTGAAGGTTCTTCATCCGTACTCCTTTTCATCGAATGTCATCGCTTCGACATTTCGATAACTGTCGAATTGATGTGGGAGGACAAAGGAAAGATTCAGGACGGATTGTGAATTTCTGCCGCGCGATTTTTCAGGGGCGCGTGCGGCCGGCGGTTTCGAGAGCCGCAAGACTGGCAGCCAGGGCGGCGAGAACTCCTGGGCGGAGCGAGAGATAGGCGCACTTGCCCTGGCGGCCAACCTCGATAAGACCGGCGGATTCGAGCTCCTTGATGTGGTGCGAGAGCGTGGCGGCGGCGATGGGCAGCGCCGTGCGCGCCTGAGCGCAAGCCAGCGGGCGGGCGGCTTTGGCGATCTGCTGCAGCAACTGGAAGCGGTGCGGATCGGCGAGGGCCTTGAAGAGAGCGGTCTGGCGGGCGTGTGGCAGTTTTGCTGTTCTTGGCGCGGGCGTTTTGGCGGTTTTCCGGGCCGCGGTGGAGGCTGTTGTCATCTGAACTATTGTGACAGATCTCCGATAATCGATGGCTGCGAGCCCGGCGGCGAACGGTTTCCGAAATGAGCGTGTGACAGCAGACACGACGGATTGCCGCCGGCCTCCTTCGCATAAAATTTCTTGACTTTTCATTTGACCGGCATCAGACTAGTCGGAACCTCTCGCGACTAATGCAGAGAGGCACCGCGCAGTTTCTGTGTGAGATTCCAAGTCTGAAAGCACCAGATCGCGGACATCTTCACTGTCGAAGAAAATCCCTTTACATCAAAGTTGATCCGGACGCCACGGCTGCGCCGCTGACGGCGTTCTTGTCTATTTTGTGTCTTTGGCATTTGCCCCAGACCGAGACCAATTGAGGAGGCTATTGGCATGAAAACGATTTCACGATTCTTGAACTACGCGCTCGTTCTCTCCTTTCTGTCATTCACTGTCATCGCACTCTTGCCCGCACAGACATTCCGCGGCGGCGTGAACGGCACGGTCACCGACCAGTCGGGCGCTTTAGTGGCGGGCGCAACCGTAGAAATCGTCAATGTGGCCACGACCGCATCAATGAAAGCAGTCACGTCCAGTGCCGGCGAATATACATTTCTCGACTTGCCGGTGGGCGCCTACAACGTGAATGTAGGTGCGAGCGGGTTCAAGCCCGAGCAGATCAAGGGAGTGCCCGTTTCGGCGGGCGCGGTGTATACGCTGCCCGTGAAGCTCGGCGTCTCGTCGCAAGGCGAAACAGTCGAAGTGGCGGCCGATGCGCTCTCTCTGGATACGACTTCAACGGTGCTGACCACGGACATTCCCAGCCAGACCGTGCAGAATACGCCGATGAATGGCCGCGATTTTACGCAGATGGCCGCGTTGACGCCGGGCTACGCGGGATATTCGGGAGGCGGTTACGGATCGATCAATGGATCGCGTCCTGACATGATCAACTGGCAGATTGAAGGCGCCGATAATAACGACATCTGGTGGAATGTTCCCGCGGCCAATCAGGGCGGTGTTTCGGGAATCGCCGGCGTGACACTGCCTCTGGATGCGATCGAACAGGTTTCCACCGTGACGGAGGCTGGTCCCGATGTGGGACGCAGCCCCGGAGCGACGGTGAACCTTTCACTGAAGTCGGGAACCAATTCACTCCATGGCAGCGCGTATTACTACAACCGCAACGAGGCGCTGGCGGTCCAGTCGCAACTGCAGACCGTGAAGCCGGAGCTGCGAAATCAGCAATTCGGCTATTCGGCGGGCGGGCCTTTTTGGAAAGACAAGCTGTTCTGGTTTACGACCTATGAAGATCAGCGGTTTCTCATCGGCGTAGGGCAACCCTCTACCGAGCCCTCTTACGCTTATGTCTGCGGCACTGCTTCGTGTTCTCCCACCGCTCCAAACAGCCCGGGCGGCGCGACTTATATTCTTCAGCAGTACGGGATTCCCGTAAATCAGACGGCGCTCAACCTTCTGTACGGCAACGGCACTAATCAGGGACTGTGGCCGAAGGCGGCGCTGACTGGAGCCGCGACTCCTTATAACTACACCAATCCCGCCAATGAAGCGGGCGCCAGCCACAACGGTCTGGCCACACTTAATTACTCCATCAACGACAAGAACAAACTGGCCGCAACCTGGTTTATCGGTCAGGGACCTCAGGTGGCTCCTACGGTCTCACTGTTGACGCCTTACTTTGAAGAGGCTCCGATTCATGTGGAGCACTTCACGGTGACTTACAATCGCGTGCTCACACCAAGAATGACGAACCAGATTTTTGCCGGGACCAATTACTTCCAGCAGTCGTTTTACGACGAGAGCACTAACTACAATCCCATCGCCCTGGGATTGAACACGGGTGCGACCGCTCCAGGGCTGGGCGGCGCTCCGCGCATACAGATTGCTTCGCCGCAAGCCGAAAGCGGGCTGGGTTCATCTTCAGACGGATTCGATTATGTAGGCAACATTCCTGCCTCCGGGCGTCAGGACATTACCGGGCACCTCGACGAATCCTTCTCCTGGACCATCGGCAAGCACGAACTTCACTTCGGCGGTGAATTCCGCCACACGCAGGTCTACGATTTCTATCAGGCCGATCAGCGCGGCACATTCAACTTTGATGGCACGCAGGGTCCCTGGACTGCGTTGACCGGTGGTACTCCCGGATCGGCCTGCGGCGCACTGGCCACCAAGACGCCTTCCGCCTCGGCGCAAATGAATATCACCAACAACTACACTTCAGATCCTCGCTATTTTCAGCTCGCCGACTTTCTTGCCGGTTGCTTTGACCCGACCGACACCACCATTGTGCAAGGCAATCCCAAACGGCTGGTCTATCTGAACTCCTATGCGATCTTTGGCCAGGATACCTTTCGAATCACACCGACCCTCGTTTTCAACTACGGTTTGCGCTACGAGTATGAGGGCCCCCTGCACGACGGGAACATGGATTTGAGCTCTTTTCTTCTGGGGGCACCCAACGGTCTCGCCGTTGCTGGATCAGCGAATTATGCAAATCTCTATCAACAGTGGCATGCCGGCTACGGCCCGCGTGTGGGATTCAGCTGGCAGCCGGGCAGCGACGCCAAGACAGTGGTAAGGGGCGGCTATGGACTCGGGTACGACAATCCCAATATCGTCAACTTCCTGAACTCGCGCTTCTCAAGCAACGGTGGCGCCTTCGGAGTTGAGGACAATCCCGCAGGAGATAGTCTGGCTGTGGATACGACTCCGGCGGTCGGAACGATTCCTACCGGTGCGGCGATGGGATCAGCGATCTTCCCCAACGCGCTCACCACGCAGAAGCAATGCATCACCAGCCCCAGCATTATCCAGGCCGGGTGTTCGTCGGTGAACGTCTTTTCGATCGCTCCAAATCTGCGTCCCGGTTACCTGGAAAATTTCAACCTGAACATCCAACGGAATCTCGCGCCTGGCGTGATTGCCCAAGTGGGTTATGTCGGCAGCCAGGGACGCCACCTGCGGGATCTCCTGGATATCAATCAGGCGGCATTAGGGAGCGCGAATGTAGCTGTACCCTACACAAGTACGACTTGCCCCGCTGCTTCCAGCGGCGCGGCTCCTGGGTCACCAGGCGACGATCAGCAGTGCTCGCGTCCCTACTACAGCAAGTTTCCGAATTATGGGGTCATCAACCAGATTCAATCCGGCGGCACATCGAACTACAATGCGCTGCAAATGTCGATTCGCATTGCCACCTGGCACGGACTTACTTCGCAAGTCGCGTATACGTGGGGACACTCGCTGGATGAATTTAGCCAGATTACCCTGTGGAATCCGCAGAACAGCCTCTGCCAAAGATGCGAATACGGCAACAGCGACTTCGACGTGCGCAATACCGCTGTGACTTACTTCACTTACATGATTCCCGGCCCGCACAGTATGAAGCTGCTTACCAACGGCTGGCAGGTGAACGGCCTGCTTACCTTCCGCGGCGGCCAGCCTTTTACTATCTTTTCCAGCAACGCGGGCGGTAGCGGCACCGGCGAGAATGCAGAGCGATCCAATGAGGTGTCTGGGCAAAACCCCAATGCCGGCATCACTAAGAGAGTTCAGGGCACTTACGACAGCGGCTTCTATGTGAATTGGTCGCCGACCTCGTTCTCGCCGTCGCTCAACAACGAGTTCGGCGATAGCCCACGGAACGATCTGCACGGTCCAGGCTACTCGGACGTGGATTTGTCGCTCTTCAAGAACACGCAGATCGGCGAGCGCGTCACCGCCCAATTCCGTGTGGAGATGTTCAACGTCTTTAACCACCTGAACCTGGCGCAGCCGGGAGATGGCTATTGCACGGACTCCAATGGCGGAGCGAACCCGACGGCGTGCGCCATTGGCACAACAATCGGCGCCAACTACGGAGCGCCGGGCATCGGCGCGGGCGAACCCTACAACACACAGCTGGCTTTGAAGATTATCTTCTGAAGCCGGCTCGGGTTGTGTCCTGGTTGCTCAACTCATCGTCGCGTGCCTGGGAAGGAACGTGTTGCGAAGCGCGGCCGCACTTAGCTGTGCGGCCGCGCTTCTTGGTTAGTGCGTGAGAGCAGGCACCTGGGAGGATTTCCGCCCGAAGCGGAGGAGCGATTCTGCGTCCTCGCGGGTAACCGGCTTGGAGTAGAGGAAGCCCTGCGCGTAGTCGCAGCCGAGTTCCTGAAGACGCTCGGCCTGAAGGGCGGTTTCGACGCCTTCGGCAGTGACCTGCAGGTGGAGATCGCGGGCGAGGCGAATGATGGTTCGCACGATGGCCAGGCTTTCGGAGTCGGTGCCCATGCGGCTGATGAAGGAGCGATCGACTTTGAGGTGCTGGAGTGGAAAGCGGTGGAGGTAGCTAAGCGAGGAGAAACCGGTGCCGAAGTCGTCGATGCTGAGCTCGACGCCGAGAGCGCGGAGCTGAGTGAGAATTTCGTTGGCACGCTCGAAGTCGCCGAACGTGGCGCTCTCTGTGATCTCGAGATTGAGCAGAGCGGGGTCGAGGCCGGAGTGGTCGAGGACGCGGCGGATGTCGGTGACGAGCTGCGGCTGGGCGAACTGGTTGGGTGACAGGTTGACGCTCATCACGAGCCGCGAGTGACCGGGGAATTGGGTGTGCCAGTGACGCGCGGTGGCGCAGGCTTCTTCGAGAGCCCAGAGCCCGAGAGGAAAGACGAGGCCGGTTTCCTCGGCAACGTCAAGAAACGCGCCGGGAGCGACGATACCGAAGCCGGGGCGGCTCCAGCGCAACAGTGCTTCGAAGCCCTGAATAGCGCCGGTGGAGCAGTTGACGATGGGCTGGTAGTGGAGGAGGAATTCCTTCTGCTCTAGGGCGCAGCGCAGGCTGGATTCGAGATCGAGGCGATGCATGGCCTGCCGATGCATGCTGGAGTCGAAGACCTGGTATTGCGCTTTGCCGCAGGCCTTGGCGCGGTACATGGCGGCGTCTGCGTCGCGGAGCGCGTCGCCGGGCGATTCGTAGCTCGTGTCACTGGAGGCGATGCCGATGCTGGCGGTGATGGAGAGCTGCGAGGTGCCGATGTGGATGGGCGCGGCGATGGCGCGCTGCAGGCGGATAGCGACTCTGGCGGCTTCGACCGTGTCCCTTAGGTCTTCGAGCAGGACGACGAACTCATCGCCGCCGAGACGCGCAAGGGTGCCGCGCTCGCCGGACTTGCAATCGTGACAGCGGGCGATGATGTCGGTTTCGCGCAGCACCGCGGAGAGGCGCGCGGCGGCGCCCAGGAGCAGCTCGTCGCCAGCGTGGTGGCCGAGGCTGTCGTTGACGACTTTGAAGCGATCGAGATCGATAAAGAGAATGGCGAACCTGGCTTCGGGATTGCGCTGGTGACGAGCCATGGCCCGCGAGAGGCGGTCGAGGAGCATGGCGCGATTGGGCAGGCCGGTGAGTGGATCGTGGAATGCCTCGTGAAAGAGCCGCTCCTGGGTGCGGCTGCGCTCGACGACGCGGCCGAGCTGCGCGCCGATCTGCGCCATTAGGCCGAGGAAGTAATCATCGGGAACGGCGCCATCGTTGACGAAGAATTCGAGCACGGCGACGACTTCGGTTCCGGCAAGCACGGGGAAGGCGAAGGCCGAGGTGAGACCGCAACGGACGGCGGCAGCGGCGCGGGGAAAGTTGCCGTCGGTGGCGACGTCGGGAATGAGGGCGGGCAGGCCGGCGGCGAGCACACGGCCGGGAAGGCCGTGGCCGGCGGCGAAGTTCATGGTTTCGCTTTGGGCGCGGAACTCGGCCAGCTTAACGCCCTCCGCGCCGTACCAGATGGACGTGGGCACGGCTTGCAACCGAAGATCCGAAGAGACGAGGTAGACATGGCCGACCTGCCAGCCAGTGGTTACGCAGATCCGGGTGATGGCGAAGCGCAGGGTTTCCTCTATGGAGGAGGATTCGTTGGCGGCGATGGCGATGGAGCCGACCAGTTCCAGAAGCTGCTTGCTCTGGTAGAGCTGGCGAAGTCCCTGCTCGGCGATGGATTCAGCGGCAAGACGCGCCTTGCGCTCGCGCACGTAGCGGACGCAGAAGGAGTAGTCGTCCGCAGAGTTGGACTCACGGAGGGTCACGGGCTAGCTCCCGAAGGCGATGTGGCAGAGGCAGGACTCGTCGCCCTTATTCATGCACTGGAGGTGTGTGAAGACGACGGACTGGCCGAAGTGGCGGGCCGCGCCCTCGGTGAACCCCTGCGCCAGCGCGCACAGGCGGCGCGGCGAGCGGTAGCCCATGAGCAGGCCGCCGTCCTCGGCCTCACGAAACTCGAACGTGGGCGCGATGGCGCCGGGGTAGACCTTGAGTACCTCGGGATGAATGATGTTGTTGACGCTGAGGATGAAGGCGCGCGTGGAGGTGTGGCCGACGAAGAACTGCGGATAGCGCTCGAAGAGGAGCGGCATGGCGGCGTTGCCGAACCACTTGAGGATTTCTGCGGGCGACTTACCGAGCTTGGCCGCCGCAGCGAGAACAAAATCCTGCACCTGGCTGTCGGGGTAGTTGCCGAGCGAGGTGTAGACGCCGTCGCTGCCGACGACGGCGAGCAGGTCATCCCATGCGGCGAGGCCGAACTCGCCGACAACTGCGTCCTCGAGAAGATTGAAGATGATGCCTTTCACGGGCACAGCTCCGCGCGGCGGAATCGGTCGCTTTTGCCGCCTGGAATACTTTATCGGCCGATGGAGCGGGAACTTGACCGCCGCGCGAGTTATTGCGGAAGGACTTTGGCGAGAGCGGAGTTGACTCTACGTTGCGCCGCTGCTGAATGGACGCGGCTGGGAGGGTCTTGCTCAATTATTGAACACGGATTGCCGCTGCAACGGACGAAGCTGCGTAGGGGGACCCGCACCGACGACAAGTGAGCAGTCTTGAACAGATGTGTACCTGTTCTGCCTGCTAGTGTTCGCTGGTCTAGAAGTCTCGCATCGCTGATCGGGTCACGGATGCGCAAGGGTCACAGGTGCGCAAACGCGGGCTGGCGACAAGAGAATCCAAAAAACAAATCATTCAACTGCAGAAGCAACTGCAGGCAACAATATAAGGAGAGCACTCCATGCCAACAATCACAGCGAAAGATGGCGCGCAGATTTACTACAAGGACTGGGGCAGCGGTCAGCCGATCGTGTTCAGTCACGGGTGGCCGCTAAGCGCCGACGACTGGGACGGACAGATGTTGTTTTTCGGCCAGCGGGGCTATCGAGTCATCGCACACGACCGGCGAGGGCACGGCCGTTCTACGCAGACCTGGGATGGAAACGATATGGATACCTACGCCGACGATCTTGCGGCAATCACTGCAAGGCTGGATCTGAAGGACGCGATCCACGTGGGGCACTCGACGGGCGGAGGGGAAGTGGCTCGTTACATTGGCCGGCACGGATCGAAACGCGTGGCGATGGCCGTGCTGATCAGCTCCGTACCGCCGCTGATGGTCAAGACGGAGACTAATCCCGGGGGCCTGCCGCTTTCGGTCTTCGATGGCTTTCGAGCGGCAGTTGCCGATGATCGAGCGCAGTTCTACAAAGACTTGACCTTGCCGTTTTACGGTTACAACCGGCCCGGCGCCAAGATTTCGGAAGGAATCCGAGAGCACTGGTGGCTGCAGGGAATGATGGGAGGGATGAAGCCGCATTACGACTGCATCAAGGCTTTCTCGGAGACGGATTTCACCGACGATCTGAAGAAGTTCGATGTGCCGACCCTCGTGATGCATGGCGACGACGATCAGATTGTGCCGATTGGCGCGTCGGGTCTGATGACCGCGAAGATTGTGAAAAACGCAACGCTGATCGTGTATCCCGGTTTTCCCCACGGGATGCCCGCGACCAACGCAGATCAAATCAATGGCGATCTGCTGGCGTTCTTCGAGCAACGCAAGCTGGCAGCAGCTTAGAGTGGGCCGGGCCGTCGGCAATGGGAAAGGCGAAACCTGCGAGGACGAGAATCGAGCTGCGGCGAAGGGGTTATTCGGAGTGCAGCGTCGTAATGGGATTGAGGCGCATGGCGCGCAGCGCCGGGATGGTGCTGGCGGCGAGCGCGACGGTAGTAAGCACCAGGGTGACACCGGCAAACGTGGTCAGATCGGTGGGCGAAACTCCATAGAGCAGGCCGGCCATGAGATGAGAGACCATGAGCGCTCCGGCGAGGCCGGCGGCGGCGCCGGCGGCGGCCAGACTGAGGCCCTGGCGCAGGACCATTTTGAGGATGTTGCTCCTTTGTGCGCCGAGGGCAAGTCGAATGGCAATCTCGCGTGTCTGCTCGTTGACGAGGTACGAAATGGTTCCGTAGATTCCGAGCGCGGCGAGCAGCAGAGCGGTAGCTGCAAAGAGCGCGACCATTTCCATGGAGAATCGCCTGACGGAAAGCGAATTGGAGAGCACATCGTCAAGCGTTTCCGCGTGGAAGACGGGAAGTTCGGCATCGACGGACTGGACCTGTGTGCGCACCTGCGCGGGGATGGCGCCGGAATCGAGCTGGCCGCGAAGGAAGATGGCCAGATCTTTGGCGTGGCGCTGGTAGATGCTGAGATAAAGCTGCGGTGTGCCGTCGTCAGCGAGCGATTCCGTGTGAGCGTCCGCGGTGATGCCAACGATCGAGGTCCAGACTGGCTTGGTGGGGTCAAGCCGGATGCGCTTGCCCAGCGGGTCCTGGCCGGGCCAGTAGGTGCGAGCCGCAGCCTGATTGATGACCGCGACCGAGGGCGTGTCTTCAAGATCATGGCCACTGAAGAGGCGACCGCGCACAAGCGTGATGCCGATCAAGTGAAAATATTCGGGCGAAACGATGGCGGTATCGATCGGCGGCGCCTGATTGCTCCTGAGTTCGATGCCTTCGCGGATCAATGGAGAAGCATTTAGGTCGTCGCGGCCGTGGCCGAGTGGAAGCGAGTCCAAATTTCCGATGGCCGCTTCTTCTACCCCCGGCAGGGTTCGATTGCGGCGAAGAATTTCGCGCAGCAAGACTGCTTCCTGCGTGGCGGTGCGATAGGGATCGGTCGCGGGATCGTTCGGTACGGGAAGCCAGGTCTGGATCGCCATCACGCGATCGGGATTGAAGCCGAGCTGGACTTGGAACAAATCCCAGAAGCTGCGCAGCAACAGGCCGGCAGCGACCAGCAACACCAGGGAGAATGCCAGCTCACTGATGACCAGGATGTGCCGGGCGCGCGAGCGCCCTTGAGAACCGTTGGAGCCGCGCCCCTCCTGGCGGAGGGTTGAGGTCAGATCGAGGCGGCTCATCATCCAGGCGGGTGCAAGCCCGAAGATGAGCCCTGCGGCGAGAGAGGCCGCGATGGCAAAAGCCAGCACGCTCCAATTGATGGAAATGTCATTGAGACGCGGAAGGCTCTCGGGAACCAGTTGGAGAAGAAACTTCCGGGCGCAGAAGAGAACGGCAAATCCGGCGATGCCGCCGAGCAGAAAGAGGAGCAAGCTCTCCGTGAGGAGCTGGCGGAGGAGGCGCATCCGTGCGGCCCCGAGAGCCTGGCGGACGGCGATCTCGCGTCCGCGCGCGCTGGCCCTGGCAAGCAGCAGATTGGCGACGTTGACGCAGCTGATCAGCAGGACCAGTCCCACTGCGCCGAACAGCAGAAGAAGAGATTGGCGAACATTGCCGACCAAGGCTTCGCTGAGTGGGATCAGGCGGACGGTCCATTCAGCCTGGACCGGGTAATCTTCCGGGTACTGCTTTGCGAGCGATGAAACCAGCGCATCGAGGCGGGACTGCGCGGCGGCAATTGAGAGGCCGGGTTTGAGGCGCGCGATGGCCCCGAGGCGCAAGCGATTGCTCCGGAGAGGCGGCGGCGCCGGATCTGCGGCAAAATTGCTTGCCGCCCACAATTCTGTATTCCGCTCTTCAGTGGATCGACCCTCATCGCGAAAGCCTGGCGCCATGACGCCGACGACATGATAAACGTCGTTATCGAGGCGCAACGTTTTGCCAATGATGTGCGGATCGGCTCCGAACTCCCTTCGCCAAAGCCCGTCGCTGATCACGACCTCAAGGTTGAAGCCGGGCGTGGCGTCATTCGGATTAAACGTGCGGCCCAACTGCGCGTTGACTCCGAGGACCGTGAAGTAAGCGGGCGTGACCGGCTTGAAAGCGATGCGCGCGGGCTGGGCGCTGCCGGTGAGGTTCACGGAGCCAAACCCGTAGATCGACACGTACTGGAAGATTCCGGAGCTCTGCAGATCTCTCAATTCAGGAATGGAGATGCCAACGGCCTTCGCGGTTACGCCGGGGAGATAATCCTCGAGGTGGACTAATTCCGCTGGATTCGGGTAGGGCAATGGGTGTAGCAGCGTGGCGTCAATCACGCTGTAGATCGCCGTGGTGGCCCCCACGCCCAGAGCCATCGTGGCGATGGCGATTAAGGCAAATCCAGGAGATTTGCGAAGCATGCGAACCGCGTACCGCAGATCAGAAAGAAGGTTTTCGATGAAGGGAAGACTTTGCTCGGCATGGTGCTGTTCCCTAATGGCTTCAGCCGCGCCCAGCTTGATTGCAGCCTGACGCCGCGCCTCAGTCGGCGGTATGCCCGCGCGCAGATTCTCATCGACCTGAAATGCAAAATGTTCGGCGAGCTCATCCTGCAGCCGCTGGTCGGCGCGCTGCCCGGTTGCGAAATTTGCCAGCCGTATGAAGAATCGCCGCAGGGATTTCATGCCAGGTCCTCCGCCTTCACGTTGAAGAAGCGTGCGATGATGGCCGCGGTTTGCTCCCAGTCGCGGGTTTCCGTTTGCAGCTGCTTGCGGCCGGCCGCGGTGAGGCGATAGAAGCGGGCGCGGCGGTTGTTTTCCGATGTGCCCCATTGCGAGGCGATGGAGCCTTCGTGCTCCAGCTTGAGCAGTAGGGGATAGAGCGTGCCCTGATTCACATCCAGAAGGTCACCGCTGATCTGCTCGATGCGCCGGGCGATGCCGTAACCGTGCTGCTGCCCAATGAGATCCAGCGTTTTAAGGACCATGAGCGCCAGCGTTCCTTGCAAGACGTCGGGCTTTTCTATCATCGGGAGATCCCCTCTAGGTTTCCAACAGGAATGATGATACGCTTCCTTTTGGAAAACAACAGGAATTTTTTCGGGGAGGCTGGGCTGGGGTTTCGGAACCGTGCTGGAAGGCGCCAGCGACGTTGAAGCCGCTGCTGACGAAGATGTGGTGCGGCCAGTTGACGCCGATGTTGTGAACTTCGTATTCGCCGTCACTTAGCTTGACAACGCGGTCGACGATGCCCCCGGGATAGCTGGCTAACGCAGCTTCGATCGCCTTGTTCGCTTCCGTTCCGCTGACGACGGTTCCCGACCCTTGACTGTAATCGGCTGGGACCTGACCGACCTGCTTTGCTGCGGAGGGCGCGCCGCGCTGGAAGGGGACGACTGCGGCAGCCGGCGAAGGTGCGGATGTTTTGTGATCGGGGGTTTCTACAATCACCTGGCTGGCGGTGATATTGGGTCCGCTGACGGTCCCGAGTACGAGCACGCCGTCACCTTTGGCAATGGCACTCGCCGGGATTGAAGTTGTACCCTTCCGGCATTGCGTGGAGGACGCCTCTTTCACCATCACCGTGCGGCCCGCCGAGGTTAAGACCATAAAGCTTGACGTGGACACGCTATCGACCGTGCCGGCTACTCCCCCTGCGCTGGCCCGGAGCGAGCGCCGGGTGCTCCGCTGCCAGGCGCGCCTTGCGCGGAGATTGCCGCGGGATACGCGACGACTGACGCGACCGCGACGGCCGTGGCGCAGAAAGCAATGATCCTGGTGAGTCGCCCTAGGAACATGGACTGATCCCGTTCTTCGTCCGTAGATTACTACGCGATGGCGATCTGCCGATTCAAGCCGCAGCGGCGCCGATGCTGTCGAGGTGAGCGAGAACTTCGTCCGATAGTTGCAGCGTTGCAGCTTTGAGATTCTCGCGAAGATGCTGGACCGATGAGGTGCCGGGGATGAGCAGGATGTTCGGAGACCGGTGCAGCAGCCACGCGAGCGCTACCTGCATGGCAGTGGCATCAAGCGATGCAGCGACCTCATTCAGTTTGGACGACTGCAGCGGAGAGAATCCTCCCAGTGGAAAGTAGGGCACGTAGGCTATGCCTTGCGCTGCGAGAGCATCGACGAATCCGTCGTCAGTGCGCTGGGCCACATTGTAGAAGTTTTGGACGCAGACGATCTTCGTAATCGCCTGCGCCTGAGCCAGCTGACGGGAGGAAACGGTGCTAAGGCCGATATGCCGGATCAGGCCCTGATGCTTGAGCTCGGCAAGCGCGGTGAGTGGCTCTTCAAAAGGTTCGTCCACCGGGCCGCTCAGGCCGCCGAGGCGGAGATTGACGACGTCGAGCGTTTCGAGCGCGAGGTTACGCAGATTGTCGTGCACCGCGTCGATGATCTCCTGGCGTAAGCGGGCGTGCGGCCATGAGCCATCGCCGCCGCGGCGATTGCCCACCTTGGTGACGATTACGAGATCGTCCGGGTAAGGGTGAAGCGCCTGGCGGATGAGTTGATTGGTTACATGCGGGCCGTAAAAGTCGCTGGTATCGATGTGGTTGACGCCCGAGTCGACGGCCTCGCGCAGAACCGCGATCGCACCGGGAAGATCGCGGGGCGGGCCCCAGACGAGCTTGTCGCCATCCCGCCCGGCAAGCTGCATTGCACCAAAGCCCATGCGCTTCACGGTCAGGGAGGTTTTGGGAAAGGTAAATGTGCCGCCCAGATTCAGTTGTTGATTCGATTGGTGTGTCATCTGTTTCCCTCAGAAGTTGCCGCTGGTTGTGACGAGAAATGATTGTGTCGAGATGGGCTGACGGGGATCTGTGATTACTACATCGGTTAGATGAAAAAGCCTTCAGATCGGACTTCGAATTTGCGAAGGCCCGGCGTAAGCCCGGAACTGTCGCCGAGCCCGGCATAAGAGCGGGGAGTAGGGAGTACCAAAACGCCAAGGCCGCCGGATGACCCGGCGGCCTTACTTACATAGTTGCGGGGGGCGGGTTACGGTATGCGGACGACGGTGCGGATTTGATAGTTGGAGCTGTTGGCGAGAACGTAGTTGCCATCCACCATGCGCCATTCGTAGCCGTTTGGAGGGGCGGCCAGGTGATTTTGGTGGTAGTCGACTTTGTCGCCGCGACTCCAATCTTCCTGCTTAATGGGTGCGCCTTTCTTCCATTCCTTGTGCTGGACGTACGTGTGGTTGTCGTGCTGGTCCTGGGCAAGGGCGATGCCGCCCGTGAGACTTGTAGAAAGGATCGCGAGCGCTAAAACACTGTGCAGCTTTTTCATGGAGTACTCCTAGTGGGTAGGATGCCCCCGGAAGAGGTCTCGTTGTTCGGGTTCCGGGTAATAGGGTGGAACTGGGGGGTGCGGGCCTTGGATGGATGGCCTCGATGATCGGGCAGGAATTGGATGAGATTCAGATCGAGAGAGAGCTGGGAACAGTACTGGTAGTCAGGGGATAGAGTCGATCAGGATGACGACACGGTAGGTCGGTTTGATGCGATCCCACATCTCAGAATCGAGATGCACCCATCCTTATTAATTTGGTTTGGCGGCGATGGCGAGGAGGGTTTGGAAGTTGGGCGGGTCGGATTCTTTGTCGACGACGGTGGCTTCGACGTTGGTGAAGGCGGCGGAGTGGAGGAGGGATTCGAGCTCGGACTCGGTGAAGCCAAGCCACTCGTCGGCGTAGAGGTCGCGAGCTTCTTCATAGCGGTGCTTGACGAGGTCGAGGATGACGACGCGGCCGCCGGGCTTGAGGATGCGCGCGGCCTCGTGGAGGGCGCGGCCGGGGTGCAGCGCGTGGTGGAGCGACTGCGAGAAAAAGACGAGATCGACTTCATCCGCGGCGATGGGCAGATCCTCCATGTCGCCGAGGCGGTAGTCGATGTTCTGGATGCCGTGGCGCGTGGCGAGCTCGCGGCCGAACTCGACCATTTTTGCGGAGGAGTCAACGGCGATGACGCGATCGGCTCGCTGCGAGAGTAGAAGTGCGGAGCTGCCCTCGCCGGCGCCGAGATCGGCGATGACCATGGGCGGGAGCAGGCGCAGCAGGGCTTCGGCGAGGCTCTTCCAGGATTTGCCGGGGACGTAGTCTTTGCCGAGGCGGCCGGCGACCGAATCGAAAAAGGCGCGTGTCTTGTCCTGGCGTTTCTTGAGGACGCGGCGCATGGCGGCCTGGTCGGGTGCCGCTTCGGGAATCTCGGTGGCGGCTTCGGAGAGAATCTGGTCCAAGGGCCCGGTCGGCTCGGCAACAAGGTGGTAGAAGTTGCTTTTGCCGGTGCGGCGGTCTTCAACGAGGCCGGCCTGCTTGAGCTGGGAGAGGTGGGTAGAGATGGTGCTCTGGCCCATGGCGAGAATCTCCTGCAATTCGGCGACGGAGAGCTCGTCGGCCTGGAGCAGCAGGAGGATGCGGAGGCGATTGGCGTCGGCCAGAACCCGCAACATTTTGGTGATTGACGACATGGGGGAAATCTGGTACACATCAATATATCACGATGCGACGATGTGAATGTGAGTGAGACGAGAATCAGTGAGTGAGCGCTGGTGGTATCCCCGGTCCCCAAATGCGAGGGACCGGGGGCACCCGCCAAAACCCCTAAATTTCTAGGTGGGATGTTATGTACGGGCTGAAGCCCGTACCCTTCAAGATGGAAGCAGCAAGTCAGCGGGTCGGCAAGACAGCAAGTCAGCGAAATTCAAGCGGCGATTTTCAGACAGCAATTCGAACAGCACATTGAGGAGAGATGAGATGGCGAGCTCGACGTTGGAGATGACAGGAGTGGATTACAAGGTGGCCGATCTGGGCCTGGCCGATTGGGGCCGTAAAGAGATCATCATCGCCGAGCAGGAGATGCCGGGGCTGATGTCAATCCGCAACAAGCACGCGGCGGAGAAGCCGCTGAACGGCGTGCGGGTGACGGGATCGTTGCACATGACGATTCAGACGGCGGTGCTGATTGAGACGCTGGTTTCGCTGGGCGCCGAAGTGCGCTGGGCGAGCTGCAATATCTTTTCGACGCAGGACCATGCGGCGGCGGCGATTGCCGCGGCGGGCGTGCCGGTGTTTGCGTGGAAGGGTGAGTCGCTGGAGGACTACTGGGAGTGCACGTATCGCGCGCTGGCGCATAAGGGCGGGCTGGGCCCGCAGCTGATTGTGGATGATGGCGGCGATGCGACGTTGCTGATCCACAAAGGCTATGAGCTGGAGAACGGCGACAAGTGGGTGGAGACGGCGAGCAGCAACCACGAAGAGCAGGTGATCAAGGACCTGCTGAAGCGCGTGTACGCCGAGGACAAGCAGCACTGGCACAAGGTGGTGAAGGACTGGCGCGGCGTGAGCGAAGAGACGACCACGGGCGTGCACCGGCTCTACAAGATGATGGAGCAGGGCAAGCTGCTGGTTCCGGCCGTCAACGTGAATGATTCAGTCACCAAGAGCAAGTTCGACAATCTGTATGGATGCCGCGAGTCACTGGCCGACGGAATCAAGCGCGCGACGGACGTGATGGTGGCGGGCAAGGTGGCGGTGATCTGCGGGTATGGCGACGTGGGCAAGGGATCGAGCCACTCGCTGCGCGGCATGGGCGCGCGTTGCGTAGTGACGGAGATCGACCCGATCAACGCGCTGCAGGCGGCGATGGAAGGCTTTGAAGTGACGACGGTGGAAGACACCCTGGGCCGCGGCGACATCTACGTGACGTGCACGGGGAATACGGACATTCTGACCCTGGAGCACATGGCGAAGATGAAGGACCAGGCGATCGTGTGCAACATTGGGCACTTCGACAACGAGATCCAGATTGACCGGCTGAACGAGGCCAAGGGCGTGACGCGCACCAACATCAAGCCGCAGGTGGATAAGTACACGTTTCCCGATGGGCACTCGATTTTTGTGCTGGCCGAAGGACGGCTGGTGAACCTGGGCTGCGCGACGGGCCACCCGAGCTTTGTGATGAGCAACAGCTTTGCCAACCAGACGCTGGCGCAGCTTGACTTGTGGAAGAACAAGGACACCTACAAGGTGGGCGTGTACACGCTGCCCAAGCACCTGGACGAGGAAGTGGCGCGGCTGCACCTCGAAAAGATCGGCGTGAAGCTGACCAAGCTGAGCAAGCAGCAGGCGGACTACATCGGCGTGCCGGTGGAGGGACCGTACAAGGCGGAGAATTACAGGTACTAGGTGTCAGGGGTCAGGGGTCAGTGGTCAGGGATCAGGGATCAGGGATCAGGGATCAGGGGCAGGGCCGGAAAGTGCGACTCGCCTCTGATCGCTGGGATTTGAAGACGAATGAGCTGCGATGAGTAATCTTTCATTTTCGTTTGAGTTGTCTCCGCCGCGGACGCCGGAGGCGCACGCGAAGCTGCCGGAGGTGATCCGGCAACTGGCGGCGGTGCGCCCGGATTATTTTTCGGTGACGCACGGCGCGGGCGGGTCTGATCAGGACGGTACGTACGAGACGATTCTTGCGGTGGTGGAGCACGCGGGAGTTCAAGCCGCGCCGCACCTGACGTGCGTGGGGTCGACGCGGACGACGGTGGCGGCACAGCTGGAGCGGTATCGCGCGGCGGGCGTGAAGCGGATCGTGGCGCTGCGCGGGGATTTGCCAGCGACGGCGACGAGCCCATCCGCGCCGGGCGAATTCCACTACGCGAACGAGCTGGTGAGTTTTATTCGCGCGGAACATGGCGACGCATTCAGGATTGAAGTGGCCGCGTATCCGGAGATGCATCCGCAAGCCAAGGGGCCGAGCGAGGACTTCGATAATTTTCGGCGCAAGGTGGAGGCAGGCGCGGACTCGGCGCTGACGCAGCTCTTTTACAACGCCGACGCTTACTTCCATTTTATGGAGCGGTGCGCGAAGGCGGGGATTCGCATTCCGATTGTTCCGGGGATCATGCCGATCACCGGCTACGCAAACATGATTCGGTTCTGCGGCGGCTGCGGCGCTGATCTGCCGCGGTGGATTCGGCTGCGGCTGGAAGAGCTGCAGGACGACAAGGCGGCGCTGCAGGAGTTTGGGCTGAGTGTCGTGACGCGGCTATGCGAAACGCTGCTGCGCGGCGGCGCGCCGGGACTGCATTTCTACACGATCAACCAGGCGGCGCCGACGCTGCGGCTGTGGAAGAGCCTTGCGCTGACGGTGACGGCGTAGTTTTCCTGCTATCCCACGTCTCAGAATCGAGACGTGGGGCACCCAAGGGTTGCTGGGATCATGCGTGTTAACCCGTCAATCAGGGTCGTGGTAGAGTTGTGTGCGGGAGTTGCGCGTGAAGGCCAAGAGAAAATTTACCGTTGTTATCGAGCGTGACGAAGCCGGCTATCTCGTTGCCACCGTGCCCAGCCTTCGCGGATGCCACACGCAGGCGAAGAGCCCCGACACCCTGATGAAACGCATGCGTGAGGCTATATCTCTCTGCCTGGTGTGAGCCGAATCTGATGGAAACGAATGCAAATCCGACGCCGGGCGCAGGGGGAAGGCCACCCTGGGGCCAGATCTGGACCACGGTATTCGTCGCCCTATTTATCGTTCTGCTTTTCTTGCTGGGCCGCAGTATGTTGGATCACCGCTTTTTTCGCGGCGAGCGGGAGCACCAGAACGGTTCGATCGGACAATAAGGAATCGGGAGCGAATCGGCAAAGCCCGGCTTGATTCGGCTGGCTTGATTCGGCTGGATTGTTCCGCGGCTGAGGACTCGGCGCCCATCATTGCTTGCCATCGCGCCCGAACGCATCTCTAGTACATGAGAGTCTAGACATCCTTCGCGAGAGAATCCTGTATCTACGCAGGTTCTTCACGCGTTTGCCGCGATCGTATGACCGCGCGAGTTTCTTATGATGCCAAGGAAACCGCCGAGATTTCTATCTGGAGGAAGCGCAAGAGATGCCCCATCACTGGTTAACAGCGATTTCGCAGTACAGCAGCGTTGTTGGTTTCATGATCGGTCTGCCCGTTGTGGTGGGGACCTACTTTGAGTCGTTCCGGGCGCGGCAGGAGGCGCGGAAGGCGCGCGAGGGTACGCTGCACTCACTTGACTGCCTGGAGTTCATTGCCGGTGACGGAACGTGCATTAATCTGGTGCCGCTGGAGACGCTGCACTCGATGCCGCGAGTGGGCGACGTGATCCTGCTGCCCGGCGACGGGTCGGGCGTGGATGGCGACTTCCTGATGGGCGCATACCTGGTGGAGAAGGTGGAGCACATCTACACGCGCGCCGAGCACAAGGACAGCCGTCCGCAGGAGGCGCGGCTGACAAAGGCTGTGGCGCAGGTGACGAGCCTGAATCCGGCGCTGGTGGGATAGCGCGGCTGCACAGCACGGCCAACGACGAAAATCCTTCTCTAGAGTGGGACCCATTTGTCGCGAGCCGTCCGAGGGTCAAAATGTCTGAAGAGCGGCTTTGTTGTCAGGGCAGAAAGTTGCGGGCATTCTCTACTGCCCATTGCTCTAAGGGAATGGGTCTCCGACCCAGCGTGCGTTCGACTCCATCCGTGGTGACGGCAAGGCGTCCTTCACGTATGGCTTTCCATAGCGCAACGTGAGCTGCGGTCTCTTCGTGAGATCCACTGAACCGTGAATAGTGCTGCTCACCCGCTTCTTCATCGGATATCGGTTGATAGATAAGCGTCTTCCCGATGGCTTGGCCAATGATCCGAGTTGCATCGGCAAAGGTCAGCGATCTGGGTCCTGTAAGCGAAAGAATCTGGCCGGCGTACTCCTCGCCAAGCAGAGCTGCCACCGACACCGCAGCGATGTCCTCGGAATGAATGAAAGGGCGGCCACCCGTTCCCGCCGACGATCGCACGATACCCTCGGTCTTGATGGAATGCGCCCATGCAAGCAGGTTCGTCATGAATCCGGAGGGCCGGATAAAGGTGAACGGTACGCGCGATGTTCGTATCTCAGCTTCACCTTTTTCGTGCCACGCTCCTATAGCGAGCCCGTGCTCGACATCGAGCGAGGACAGTTTCACTATTCGTTTGACTCCCTCTTCTTTGGCAATTGCCGCTGCTGCCTCGTCCCGTTGGGGAATCTCCGGACCGACGTTCACAAGAAAGAGCGTTTCCACGCCCTTCATTGCTGGCCGGACAGTGGCCGGCGCCCCGAGATCTCCCACAAAGATTTCTGCCTCTGATCCCAAAAGTGCACGTGCTTTCTCAGCGCTGCGCACCAGAATCCGCGGACGGATATCTCGCTCAATCAACTTCCGGACAACTCGCGATCCAACATCTCCGGTCGCGCCTGTTATCAGGCAGGTCATCTTTCCTCGCTTTGACGATTGTTGGATTATTCTGCCACTCCTCTCATCAGAAAGACTAAGCGCATTCGAAGCTTTGTCTACTCGCATTCGAAGCGCGCCGAGGAGATTGCGCCTTCGCGGTTTTTATGGCGATGCCGGTGTGATCAGTGCGCGCTCGCAAGGCGCTACTTCGCGCGCTGGATGGGAACGATCTTCGGCTGCGCGGGGACGACTTTAATCTCGAAGAGCTTGGGCCAGAGTTTGCCGGTGACGAAGAGCCGGTCGTGTGCGGCATCGTAAGCAATTCCGTTGAGCACGGCTTCGGGATCGGAGCGCTCGTTGGGGGCGAGCAGTCCGGCGAGATCGATCCAACCGAGGACCTGGCCGGTGGTGGGCGCGATGCGCGCGATGCGGTCAGTGTGCCAGACGTTGGCGTAGACCTGGCCGTGGATGTACTCGAGTTCGTTGAGCTGGGTGACCTGGGAGCCGTGATCTTTGACGACGATGCGGCGGACCTCATGGAAGGTCTGCGGATCGAAGAAGCGGAGGGTCGCGCTGCCGTCGCTCTCGATGAGGTCTTTGCCGTCTTCGGTGAGTCCCCAGCCCTCGCCGTCGTAGTGGAGGGTGCGCAGCAGGCGGAAGCTGAAGCGGTCATAGACGAAGGCAATGTGCGACTGCCAGGTGAGCTGGATGAGTGTGCTGCCCCAAGGGGCGAGGCCTTCGGCGAAGTACTGGCTGGCGACGGGCGCCGATTGCAGGACGCGGCCGGTGGTGAGGTCGTCCATGCGCAGCGAGGAGTGGCCGTTGAGGCCGGTGCTCTCGTAGAGATGGCCGTCGATGTAGACGAGGCCTTGCGTGTAGGCCTGCGGGTCGTGCGGGTACGTTTGGACGATGGTGTAGGTGTCGGCGGCGCGGGCGAGGGAAACGAACGCGGCGGCGAGTGCGAGAAAAGAAGCGGCGCGGTGAAGGGAAGAGAGGCGCATCGGCGGCGAGTTTATTTTAATTGGGGCGCGGCTTAGTTGGCCGGACGGCCAGATATTCGGGGCGCGGCGGGCGAGTGAATGGAGGGGCGCGAGGCGCCTACGGATTCAGGCCGCCGTGGAATCGGCCGAAGGTTCGGGCGAGCATGAGGGACATGATCAGCACTCCTGCGCCGAAGACGAGGATGTGGCCGGTGTCGTGAAAGACGAAGCTGCCGACGCGAAAGACGAGTACGTAAGCGACGGCGAGATTGAAGAGTCCCCAGAGGACGTTGACGGTGGAGGACGAGAGGCCTTTGCCGGGCGGCTTGGCGAATGGGCTTTGGAAGGGACGGCCAGAGACGCCGTTGATGAGATGGGGAAGCGAATTCGCGAAGAACGCGCCGGCGAAGAAATGAGCGATGTAGTAAAGCCAGTAGTGCATGAGGGGTCCTCCGGGACAACATTCTTACATTAGCAAGTCAGCGAGTTAGCAGCTTGGACGCCGATTAGCTGGCGCCGATGTAGATGAAACGCGCCAGGAAGAGCACCGCGAGGATGTAGAGCAGCCAGTCCTGCTTGCGGAGCTTGCCGGAGAGCAGATGGAGGACGGCCCAGGCGATGATGCCGAAGCCGAGTCCGTTGGCGATGGAGTAGGTGAACGGGATAAGGACAAGCGTAAGAAAGGCGGGGACGGCGACCAGGGGATCGTGCCAGTCGATTTCAGTAATGGCGGCGAGCATGAGCGAGCCAACGAGGATGAGCGCGGGCGCTGTGGCCGCGGCGGGCACGATGCCGATGAAAGGCGCCGCGCCGATGGCTCCGAGAAAAAGCAGTCCGGTAACGATGGCAGTGACGCCGGAGCGGCCGCCGGCAGCGACTCCTGCTGTGGACTCGACGTAGCTGGTGACGGTAGAAGTGCCGATGAGCGAGCCGAAGACGGTGGCGGTTGCGTCGGCGAAGAGAATTTTATTGAGGCGGGGGATGGTGTGGTCTGCGGTGATAAGGCCGGCGCGCTTGGTGACGGCGACGAGGGTGCCGAGATTGTCAAAGAGATCGACGAAGAAAAAGACGAAGATGATTTCGAGCAGGCCCTTGCTGATGGCGCCGCGGATATCCAGTTTGAACGCCGTGGCGGTGAGCGCGGAAAAGCCGCCGGTAGAGGGCGTCCAGTGGACCATGTGCATGGCCCAGGCAACGCCGGTGATCGCGAGCACGCCGATGAGGATGGAGCCGCGGATCTTGCGGATCTCAAGCGCGATCATAAGCACAAGGCCGGCGAGCGAGAGCCACGCCGTGGGGTTGCGGATGTCGCCGAGGCCGACCAGTGTGTTGGGATCGCGAACAATGAGCCCGGCGTGCTGGAAGCCGATGAAGGCGATGAAGAGCCCGATGCCGCTGGCGACCGCGGCGTAGAGCTGGTGCGGGATAGCGCGCAGAATCATCTGGCGGATGCCGGCGGCGGTGAGCGCGAGGAAGATGACTCCCGAAAGAAAGACCGCGCCGAGCGCCGTCTGCCAGGGAATGTGCATCTTGATGCAGACGGTGTAGGTGAAATACGCGTTGAGGCCCATGCCGGGCGCGAGCGCGATGGGATAGCGAGCGACGATGCCCATGAGGATGGAGCCGAAGGCCGCGGCCAGGCAGGTGGCGGCGGTGACGGCGGGCAGCGGAATGCCGGCGGCGGCGAGGATGGCGGGATTGACCAGCACGATGTAGGCCATCGTGAGGAAGGTGGTGACGCCGGCGAGGATCTCCGTGCGCCAGTTGGTGCCGAGATGCTGGAATTCAAAATAGTTTTCGAGTCGCTTGAGCATGGGCGGGCAAGTGCAAGGGATTCCTGTTAGGAAAACACAACTTGGCCGGGATACAAAGCGGATTGTGGAACGGAGGCGCGAGCGAGTTAGCGAGCTAGCAAGTCAGCGAGTCGGCCGTACGGGCCGTCAGGGAGCTGCAGTTGAGGCGGCCGGCGTTGAGGCCGGAGTTGCGGCGGAAGCCTGTGCGGCAAGCGCAGCCTTGCAGGGGCCGTAATCGCGGCCGATCTTCTGGACGACGAAGTCTTCGTCGCCGGCAGAGTCTTTCTGGTGTTTATTCTTGCTGCCGTTGACCTTCACGATGTCACCAACCTTGACGTTTGCGGTGATGCCGGTGAGGGCATAGATCTTCTGGTCGCCGTCATTGTGAACTTCGATACCGTCGGGTCCGGCGGTGACGCAGCCTTTGATGACGTGGTGGGATTTGTTGACCTCGACGATGACGATGGTGCCGACAGCGATGACTGCGACGACGCCTACGATAGCGCCGACAACCTCCCCGTTGGAGGGACCAATGGACTGGGTGCCGGAGGGACATCCCTCAGGGGCCGTCGCGCCGCAGAGCAGGAAGCAACTGAGCGCGGCAAAGGCGATGAATCCGTTTCGACGCTGCATGGGCAAACCTCTCGAAACTCGGAGGGACGGGACTAGGACGAACGGGCCCGGTAGTTCAGCGAAGCGTACGCGATGAGTTGCGGTGGCGCGGAGGAGATTGGGTAAGGTTTGCATACTGGCGGGGTTGCGTCAATGAAAAATGCAGGCGGCGAATGCGGCTATGCGGTGTTTCAGGCGAGGAGTTTGGCGGCGGCTTTACTTGCCGTTGCGATTGGAGTGGGGCGTGGATTGGGAAAGCTCGGCGACTTTCTCTGCGCACCAGAGCTTGATGAGCGATTGGTAGGGCACATCGAGCTTGCGGGCGTGATTGCGGATGGTGTTCAGAATGTCTTCCGGCATGCGCAGTGAGATGGTCTCTGTGGAGGGACGCAGCTTTGGGAAAGTGGCCAGTCTTGCCTTGGTCCAGTCGACGTACTCTGTGCTGTCGTTCTTGGGCGATTCCCAGAAGGCGCGCTCCTCGGCCTCACTGGAAAACTTAGGAACTGGCTTCAAGTGCTTGGTCATAGATGGCTCTCTCCTTTCTGCTCATGTCCCGCGCCGAGATGGGGCGAATCAGCGTTCCGTTGCCGCGCTCGGTGAATGTTACATGCAAGCGACGGTCGGAATCCGTTCGGCCCAAGGCATGAAATCGCGGCTCGCGGTGGCTATGCTTTTGGTCGTCGGCGAGCAGCAGCGGCTGATTGAGAAAAACCTGCTCTACCTCGGGCTTGGTTACGCCGTGCTTCTCATTCTTGCGGGCGTTGCCTCCATCCCAGTCGAAACCGATGTGGGGGCCGATGTAAGGCATGGACGGCCTCTGTATATGTCAGCAATATACCACCTGGTGGGTTGAATCGCAAGCCGACAGCACCCTACTCAAGCAGCTTGGCGGCTTCTTTGGCGAAGTAGGTGACGATGAAACCGGCGCCGGCGCGGCGAATGGAGACGAGCGATTCGAGCATGGCGCGATCGCGGTCGAGCCAGCCTTTTTCAAAGGCGGCGTGGAGCATGGAGTACTCGCCGGAGACCTGGTATGCGCCGATGGGCACGGCGAAGCGCTCGCGCGCGGCGCGAACGATGTCGAGGTAGGGCATGGCCGGCTTCATGAGGATCATGTCGGCGCCTTCGGCGAGATCGAGCTCGATCTCGAGCATGGCCTCGCGGGGATTGGCGCCGTCCATCTGATAAGTCCTGCGGTCGCCGAACTGCGGCGCGGAGCCGGCGGCCTCACGGAAGGGGCCGTAAAAGGCCGACGCGAACTTGGAGGCGTAGCTGAGGATGGGCGTCTCAGTGAATCCAGCGGCGTCGAGGGCGCGGCGGATGGCGGCGACGCGGCCATCCATCATGTCACTGGGCGCGACGACGTCAGCGCCGGCGCGGGCCTGGCTGACGGCGGTGCGGGCGAGCAGATCGAGGGTGGGATCGTTGTCGACGGAAAAACTCTCGCCGCTCTTGACGATCACCCCGCAGTGGCCGTGGCTGGTGTACTCGCAGAGGCAGACGTCGGCGATGAGGACGAGATTTTTTGCGGCGCTAGACTGGCGGAGCGCGCGCAGCGCCCGCTGGACGATGCCATCGTCGTCCCACGCACCGGAGCCCTGGTCGTCTTTTGACTCGGGAAGGCCGAAAAGCAGCAGGCCGCCAATGCCGAGCGAAGCACACTGCTCGGCTTCGCGGAGGGCCTCGTCGACAGAGATGTTGAAGACGCCGGGCATGGAGCTGACGGGGTGGCGGACGCCTTCACCGGGACGGATGAAGAGCGGGTAGATGAAGTCGCCCGGCTCGAGCGTGGTCTCGCGGACGAGAGAGCGAAGCGCCTCAGTGCGCCGGAGACGCCGCATCCGCATGGCCGGGAAGGTCATGGGGAGATTTTATAGGCAGCGGGTTAGCAAGTCAGCAGGTCGGCGAGTTAGCAAGGACGCGAGCAAGCGGAGCTGCGGTTGTCAAAGCTGCTCGTAGAGGACGTTGTTGCGCCAGCCGAGCAGGATGACGAAGGTGGCGATGCTGAGCGCGGTGCCGAAGGGAATGTGGATCACGTTGAGGACGGCGACGACGATGGCCATGACGCGGCCCCAGTTGGAGTGCTCGAGCAGACCCCAGCCGGCGACGAAGCAGAGCGCGGCGCGGCCGACGATAAACAGCCAGGCGAAGTGCAGGGCCATGGGGAGGACCCAGTCGGGCGGGAGTGGGCCGTGGCTCCAGTGGCCGAAGGCGCCGTTGAGGAAGGCCCGGGCGAAGGTGAGGCCGGCGATGCCGAGCACGAACATGAGGATGGCGTAGGCGATCCAGAGATAGCCCAGGATGCGGATTTTGCCGGCGTAGCCGGCTAGCTGGTACTCGAAGCCGGGAACGGGTGGAGCGATGGGCGCGAGCGGCCGTCCGCATTGCGGGCAGACGGGCTGACCCGGCGCCAGTGCCTGACCACATCCGCTGCAGAACATGTTGCCCTCCTCTAATGCTGCGCAGTGATACGCAGATGGGGCGCGGAGGGTTCCCGGAAACGGCGGCTAGGCGTGCGGCGGCTGGGATGTTGGCTGGCGGACCCAGCGCTCCTCGTGGCGGCTGTCGTGCAGGATGTAGGCAGTGACGCGGCCCTGTGCATCGCGCTCGAAGGAGACGTGGATGGCGACACCGCTGTTGTTGCCGTCGGGGTAGGAGAAGGTGTCGGGCGAGTCGGCGTTGAGGAGGGTGACTTCGCCGCCTGGTGCGCGCTCGAAGAGCTGTTCGCCCTGGCGGAAGATGGTGGTGATGGCTTTGCCGTTGGGCTCGCGATACTCGCCGGCGAGCGTATCGAGCTGCGCGGAGGTGAGCTTGATGGCGGGCGGGGTGAGCGGAACGACGAGCCGCTCGGCGAATGCAGGCAAGGGCGGGCTGGCCGGCGTGCCGGGTATGCGATGGGCGAGGAGCCAGCGCGGCAGCTCGGGCTCATCGTAGGCGCGCGTCCAGGAGTCGTGCCCGAGGCCCTGGTAGAGCCAGAAGCGTATGTTGCCGCCGGCGGCTTTGAAGGCGTCGAACATCAGCTCGTCCTGGCGGGGCGCAACGACTGGATCGAAGCTGCCGTGAAAGAGCCAGATGGGCGTGCGCCCAAGCGCGGCGGCGTATTCGCCGGGCAGGACGGACGACTCCTGCCAGCGCTCCGGCTCGTAGCTCCAGAAGATGCCGCCGGAGGCGATGGCGATGGCGGCCCAGCGATGGGGATGGAGGCGCGCGAGCTCCCACACGCCGTAGCCGCCCATGGAAAGGCCGGTGAGGTAGGTGCGAGCTGGGTCACCGTGGAACTCGGCGGCTTCCTGATCGAGCGTAGCCATGGCGAGGTCGAGGATGTTGGGGTCGGTCCAGTGCGCGCTCTCAGGGCATTGCGGCATGACGATGACGAAAGGCCAACGGTCGGGATGGTTGCGGACCGCCTGGGCGATGCCGATCTGGGTCTGCCACATGCCTTCCGAGCCGCGCTCGCCGCGGCCGTGGAGGAAGAGAATGATGGGCCAGAGCTTGCCATCGTCGCGGCGGTAGTCCTCGGGCAGGTAGACCTGGAACTTATAGACCGTGCCGTGGGATTCGACGCGGCGGTTGAGGAAGCCTGTGTCCTGCGGGGGCTCGGGCGGCTTGCCTTGGACCGACTTGGCGGCGCCAGGCGCTGGAGCGCCGGAGAGAGCGCTGCACAGCGCGAGGAATGCAGCAGAGATTGGCAGCAAACGGGGCATCGTTCCCTTCATCGTATGGATTCCGGCCGGTGCGTCCCGCGTTGTTCAGCACGGCCAGATAAAGATCATATGAAGCCGATGCGCCGGATGGGCCCCGGGGAAAGCGCGCGCAGAGTGACCCGCGCGTGGCGCATGTCTTGATTTTGCGGCATTTGGGTGCGGATTTGAACGGGACGGAGGAAAAAGTGGCACCAATTCCGGTACCGCGCCCGGATTACGTACTTGCGCCTTTCTTACGATTTGCATGGAAGACTTGAAGTTGCGATGCTGTGCCAAGTGAACCCGCCGCTGCAAGCCGGAGAGATGCTGGACCACTACCGCCTGGATGCCCAAGTGGCGCGCAGCGGCATGTCGACCCTGTTTCGCGCCACCGATGTGCGCGACGGCCGGACGGTGGCGATCAAAGTGCCGCACCCCGAGATGGAGAGCGATCCGATCCTGATCGAGCGCTTCCGGCGCGAGGAGGAGATCGGGCAGGAGCTGGATCATCCGGGAATCGTGAAGACCTTGCCGGGAATCGTGAAGACCTTCGGGGAGGAACGCAGCCGCCGGTACATCGCGATCGAGTGGGTGGAAGGGCGGCTGCTGCGGGCGGTCATGAACGAGCAGGGCAAGCTGCCGGTGGAGCGCGCAGTGGCGCTGACGCTGGCAATTTGCGATGCGCTGGATATGATGCACAAGCACGGCGTGGTGCACCGAGACCTGAAGCCAGAAAACGTGATGGTAGACGATCACGACCGCATCAAGCTGATCGATTTCGGGATCGCGATGAAAGAAGATGCGCGGCGGATCACGCATGCAGCGGTGACTCCGGCGCTGGGCACGCCCGACTATATTTCGCCGGAGCAAGTGAAGGGGCAGCGCGGCGACCAGCGCAGCGATGTGTACGCACTGGGCGCGATGCTGTACGAGATGCTGACCGGCCAGCCGCCGTTCACCGGGCCGAATCCGCTGGCGGTGCTGAACGAGCGGGTGCTGAACGACCCCAAACCGGCGCGGGAGCTGAATCCGGAGATTTCGCCCGAGCTTGAGGAGATTCTGTCGCGGGCGCTGGAGCGCGAGCCGCGGCACCGCTACTCCACTGCGGCGGAGATGGCCTGGGAACTGGAACACCCGGAGCTGGTAGGGGTGGGCGACAGCGCGCACCCACCGGCGCTGCGGGCGGAGGGTTTTCTGCGCTCGTCGAAGATGCTGCTCTACGCGAGCCTGGCGCTGGTGCCGGTGCTGGTGTTCGTGGTGATGCTGCTGATGGCGAGGCATTAAGCCAGCAAGTTAGCGGTCAGCGAGTTAGCGGTTCTTTTAGATTTTCCAATCTTTTCCCTCCCACATTCCCACTCAAGTTGCCTTGAATCACTGCCGATAATCCTTAGTTAAACCGGTTGCGGCGGCGGGAGCTGCGGTGAGGAGCCTTATGGGAACAGCGGCTCATACGGGGAGTGGATGGATGGGAATGGCATGGTCGCTCGTGGCGGAGAGTGCGGCGGGCGTGTCGACGGTGGACACGAGCCTGCTGCTGACGATCGGCATGGCGCTGGTGGCGACGTTTTACTTTCGGCGCAACAGGATGCAGCGGAGGGTGAACAACACCGTGCTGGGGGAACTGGCGATGCTGCGCGCGATCGTGGCCAGCCTGCCGGATGCGATTTACGTCAAAGACGCGGACAGCCGCTTTCTGCTGGCGAACCAAGCGACGGCCAAGAACATGGGTGCGGCAAGCGGCAACGACCTGCTGGGCAAGACGGACTTCGAGTTTTTCCCGAGAGAGCTGGCCGCGGCGTTTTACGAGGACGAGCAGAGGGTGCTCGAGTCGGGCAGCGCGCAGGTGAGCAAAGAAGAGCAGATCAAGGGGCCGGAGGGGCGAACGCGCTACATGCTGACGACCAAGGTGCCGCTAGTCGACTACGCAGGCAAGAAGGTGGGACTGGTCGGGATCGGGCGCAACATTACGGAGCGCAAGGCCGTGGAATCGGAGCTGGAGCGGACGCGGGACGAATTGGCGTTCAAGGCGGCACACGATTCGCTGACCTCGCTGCTGAACCGGGAAGCGATCCTGGAGTGGCTGGACCGGGAGCTGGCACGGAGCAGCCGGGAGAACAGTTCGTTTGCCGTGCTGCTCGCAGACGTGGACCACTTCAAGAACATCAACGACGAGCACGGGCACCCGACCGGCGACGAGGTGCTGCGCGAGGTGGCGCAACGGCTGATGAACTCGGTGCGTGTCTACGACTTGGTGGGGCGTTACGGCAGCGAGGAGTTTCTGATTGTGCTGCCGAACTGCGAAGGGGCAACGGTCGCGCTGTCGCGGGCCGAGCGGCTGCGCAAGGACATTTCGTCTTCGCCGATCTTGACGGAGAAGAGGCCGATCTCGGTGACGATGAGCATCGGGATTCTGGCGACGGAAGAGCGCAGCGACCTTACGGCGATTGACGTGATCCACGAAGTAGATGCGGCGCTGTATGCGGCAAAAGCAGCGGGACGGAACTGCAGCCGGCTGGCGTTGCTGGGCGTGCCGGATACGGGCGATGCGCTGCACACGATGAACTGAGAAAGCGCGAGGCGGTTTGGAGATGCGCGATCGCGCGAGAGACGTTCATGCCGGGACACGCCTGAGGAGTGAGCTGGCGCGGCGAAACCAGGGACGCTCGCGGCGGCGCAGGTAGCGCGGCATGGTCGGCTTTTTGTCGAGCACCTTGCGCGCCCAGCCGCGGGCTTCCGCGTTGCGGCCGACCGAGGCGAGGAAATCGGCGTAGTTCAAGTAGGTTTCGGAGAGCGTGGAGCGGTCGACGGCCTGGAGAAACATGGCGTCGGCTTTTTCTTTCTGGCCGGTGAGCGCGTAGGCGTGAGCGAGCAGGCCGGCGGCGCGATGGAAGTCGTGGCCGGGATCCTTCTGGATGGTCATTTCGAGATCGGGCAGCGCGGCGGCGGCGTCCCCGAGAAGTAATGCGCAAACGCCGCGGCGATAGAAGCAATCGAGCGTGGTGGAGCGGGCGGCGATGGCCTTGTCATAAGCGGCGCGCGCCTGCTGCAGCTTGCCCTCATCCATATAGAGGTCGCCGAGCTCCTCGAAGTTCCCCGAGGAGGGATTGTCGCGAATATCCAATTGGAGCTGGGCGATGCGCTTGCGGCGCGGGAAGCCTTTGAAGGACTGGCGCAGGAGGCCGAAGTCGGGCAGGACCTCAGCGAAGATATAGACGAGCGCACCGATGGGGCCGAAGAAGAGGATGGCCCAGAGCCAATAGAAATTCGGCCGCCGCCGGATGAAGTGGACGAGGGCGACGACCCGCAGCAGGATACCCCAGATACCCCAGGTGAAGAACAATCCACTGAGAAAGCCCATTTGATTTCTGATCCTGAATTCAGTTTACAAACGGCGCCTACCGCCAGGGGCTAGCGATACGATTCGTCGCGGTGGATGACGAACTCAGGATACGCGCTGCCGCCGAGTTCGTGCAGATCCATGCCGATGCGTTCGCCGTCGGCATCGACGCGGAAGGGAACGGTGCGGTTGAGCAGCGCGCAGAGCAGATAAAGGAAAGGCAGCATGACGCCGAGCAGGGTGGCGATGCCGACGAGCTGGGCGATGAGCTGGCCGGGCGCGGGCGAGAAGATTCCGGCGGCGACCAATCCCCAGAGGCCGGCCGCGCCGTGCACGGTGATGGCGCCGGAGGGATCGTCGACGGAGAGCGCGAGCTCGAAGAGCTCGACGAGCAGCGGCGTGAAGAGGCCGGCGACGCTGCCGATGAACAGTGACGCGGTAGGCGAAACGATGGAGGCGCAGGCGCTAGAGGCGACCAGGCCGGCGAGCCAGCCGTTGGCGCAGAGGCTGGCGTCTGGCTTGCCGAAGCGGAAGCGCGTGACGGAGAAGGTGGCGGCGAGCGCGCCGGATGCTGAGAGCAAAGTGCCGATGGCGGTGCCTGGCAGCGCGGTGAGCGGGGCGTGCAGCCAGAGCAGCGCGCCGGCGGAGTTCCACGCGAGCCAGCCGGCGAGAGCGAGCAGGCAGCCGAAGAGCACATAGACCGCATTGTGCCCCGGCATGGCGGTGGAGAGGCCTTCCTTGGGAAATTTGCCGCGGCGGGGACCGATAGTCCAGACGACGGCGAGTGCGCAGAGGCCACCGAGCGTGTGAATGGAAGCTGCGCCGCCGATGTCGAGGAAGCCTGCGCCGAGCGAGAAGTTGAGGCCGAGCTGGGCGAGCCATCCGCCGTTCCAGATCCAGTGTGCAGCAAGAGGGAAGACGATGCCGGCGAGCACGGCAGCCACCGAACAGCCGGCGGCCAGCCGCCAGCGATCGGCGCCAGAGCCCCAGGGAATGATCGCAGCCATGGCGACGGCGAAGAATTGAAAGAGCAGCGCGAGCTGGGATTGCGGCGCAGCAGTGGAGAGGCCGCGGAGAAGAAACGGGCCGAGGCCAAGCACGCTCCAGGATTTGCCGGCGGCGTGGAGAACGATGCCGCCGCCGCCGAGGGTTCCCGCAAAGGATGCGCCGGCGAAGAGAAAGACGATGGCGGTGACAGCGATGAGGGCCACATTGCCGAGCAGAAGCTGCGCGGCCGAGCGCGAGCGGCCGAGGCCGGTGTTGATGAGCGCCACGCCGGCGATGGTCAGGGGACAGAGAAGCAAGAGCGCCAGCGTGAGCGCGAAGGCGGCGTCAGAGAGCGGCGTGACGGCAGGCGAGACGAGAGGGGGGATGGCGTTCATTGGCGGCGGCTGGCTCCGCGAGCAGGCATGTGGCCGCGGACTGCAACGATCAGTCCCATGATTTCGACGGCGAGCCCGCAGAGGACGAAGGCAGCGCGGCGGCCGGGGTCAGGAAACAGAACGAGCGCGGCGACAGTGAGAAAGAATCCGGCGGGCATGACCAGCAGTCCGGCGATCTTCATCGGCGAGTCCGATTCCTTTAACGCGAGAGCCCGGGGGTGGATCCCGCTGGCGATTGGCGATGCACAGCGCGCCCCGGGCGGTTGCGATCGGGGAACGGCGTTGATGTTTGGGTGGCGGGCCCGCGGCTTAGCGGGCCGAGCGCCTGCGCAAAAAGCGGTGCGCAGAAGATCTACGCGCAAGAATCGTCAAGAAAGCGGTCAAGAGAGAGCAAGGAGGACGCAATGTTGCGCTCGTATGAATTCTAAAGCATGGGTTTCGCAGAGATGCGGGGGCCGGAATGGGCACGGCTCCTTCACAGTGTGGGAGCGGGGCGCGAACTTTTATCAATTCCTTTCACGCTGCGGAGAATAATGGGCTGTGAACGAGAGAGAGAGCGGCGAGAGGCAGGGACGCACGAGACGAGAACGCGCGAGCCGGGGCGATATGGGACTAGACCGGATCGGCGCAAGGCGCGCGCCAGGATTGGCACTGTTTCTCGGCGTTCTGACTTTGATCGATGTGGCGATGCTGCTGGCGCAGGATGCGGCGCCGCGGTGGTTTCCGGCTCCAAGTCACGCACTGCTGGCGGCGCTCTCTCTGGCGCTGATTGCCTTTGCCTACCTGGTTTTTCAGTTCACGCGAAGAGATGTGCGCGTGGGACTGGGCGCGATGGGGAAGGCGGCGCTGCTGGCGGCAGCGTTCCTGTTCTGGGCGGCGAACCAGTGGTGGCCTACGCTGCCGGCGGCGGGACTCTTCAACGATATTGCGATCGGATTGTTTGTGCTGGATGTTTTTCTGGTGATTGCGGGCTGGCCGGCGGAGACGAGCCACGGCGTTTTTGGGGAGAGCTGCGGGTGCAGCGAGGAGCGGTGCGAAACCTGTGACTGCCGCGGCAGCCGGAAGGTGTCTCGACCCTAGCCGACTTCCAAGTTAAGGCGGATCGGGTCAGTAAAGGGCGAAGACTGGGAAGATTCGATCGTATCTTGTGACCGATGGGCGCTCCTATAAATTTTGCCACCGATTCGAAGCGCTGCATGGAGGCTGTTCTGTCGCGTAGATCGAGACCGAAGGCGGCCAGAAGCTTGTCTTGTGCGGAGAAGGGGCTCTAACAGCCAGTGATGGCAGCGCGGAGATTGTGGAGCAGTGTTTCATGGAAGAAATTCCAGATGTTTCCTGGCGCGATGCGTCGATGCACGCGAATGCCGGTTCCGATTTGATTCTTCGAACAAGCTGTTTTCTTTTCTGGTCCTTGGCTTGGGGATTCCCACAATTTTTTTTCGCGATGTGGCACGCAAGTCTTGTCGTCTGAGCGGAGTGGACTGATATATTGATTCTTCGGGCTTCCCCGCCCACCTATCAGTACTTCAAGTGAAGAGCGTTTCTTTTTCTTGTAGATCACTCATGCGACCGCCGCCGACGCGGTGCATGCCCAACGATAGTCAAACCGGGAATCGTTCATGGCGCAAATCTTCGACCGCAACTCCAATGCACTGGCCCGCATGAGCCTGGTGTTGACGGGGTTGATCGTCATTGCACTGGGCGTGACGCTGGATGAGCTGCAGCGCTCGCCGTGGGTGACGCGGCAAGGACAGCGGCCGGACCAGCCGGTACCGTTCAGCCACAAGCATCACGTGCAGGGACTGGGGCTGCAGTGCCAGTACTGTCACACGACGGTAGAGAAGTCGAGCTACGCGGGGATTCCGCCGACGCGGACGTGCATGAACTGCCACGCGCAGATCTGGACCAATGCGCAACTGCTGGAGCCTGTGCGCCAGAGCTGGGCGACGGGACAATCGATTCAGTGGACGAAGGTTCACGACCTGCCGGACTTCGTTTACTTCAGCCATGAGATTCACGTGAACAAGGGCATCGGCTGCGAGAGCTGCCACGGGCGCGTGGACGAGATGCCGCTGATGTACGAGCAGAACACGCTGCAGATGGAGTGGTGCCTGGATTGCCATCGCAACCCGGCGAAGAATCTGCGGCCGACCAGCCAGATCTACAACATGGCGTGGGAAGGCCCGACAGAAGACAGCCCGGTGTGGTGCGCGGCAAACGACGTGAAATCGGGAACGCCGACGGCACAGAGCGTGAACTGCACGACAGAGGATCCGGGAACGACTGCGAGCGCGGGCGCGCAGATGGCGGCGCTGCATATGCCGAATGCGAAAGGAATCGCCGGCGATGTGGCGGCGGCCGCAGTGCCGGCGGCTGCGCCGAGCTACCAGAAGTTCACCAATCAGGAAGAGATGGGCAAGTTCCTGGTGGTGCACTATCACATTCGCACTCCGAAGGATCTAGCCAGCTGCGAGGTGTGCCACCGATGAGCATGAACGACAAGCACACGAACGGGGCGGTGGATAATTCGGCAACGGAGCCGATGACGCTGGAGCAGGTGCGGGCGAAGTTGAACGGCGTCAAAGGCAAAAAGTACTGGCGGTCGGTCGATGAGCTGGCCAACACGCCGGAGTTTCAGGCGGCGGTGGAGCGCGAGTTCCCGTCGGCGGCGCAGGAGTGGATCGATCCGGTTTCGCGGCGCGGTTTTCTGCGGCTGATGGGCGCGTCGATGGCGCTGGCCGGGCTGGCCGGCTGCACCAAGCAACCCGACGAGACAATTTATCCGTATATCAAGGCGCCTGAGGATTTGATTCTGGGCAAGCCGATGTACTTTGCGACGGCGCATCCATTTTCTACGGGCGCAGTGCCCCTGCTGGTGAAGAGCGACGAGTTCCGGCCGATTAAAATCGACGGCAACCCGGAGCACGGATATAACCACGGCGGATCGGATGCGTATTCGCAGGGGACGCTGCTCGATCTCTACGATCCGGACCGCTCGCAGCATGTGACGTATGAGGATGAGAGCCGCTCGTGGGCGGAGTTTGTGGAGGCGCTGCAGGCTAAGGCCGCGGCGACGAAGGACGGAACGGGAATCTATTTCCTGAGCGCGACCATCACTTCACCGACGCTGGCGCGGCAGTGGAGCGACGTGCAGAAGGCGTATCCCAAGATCAAATTGGTGCAATACGACCCCGCTCTTGCGGGAACGGCTCTGACCGGCGCGACGTCGGTCCAATATGACCTGAGCCAGGCCGACGTGATTCTTTCGCTGGACGCGGATTTTCTGTCGGGCGCGAGCTACCCGGGCTTCCACAAACTGGTACGCGACTACGCGACACGGCGCAAGCACCCGGAGAACGGCATGAACCGGCTGTACGTGGTCGAGAGCACGCCGACGACGACCGGCATGAAGGCCGAGCACCGGTTGGGATTACGCGCGAGCGAGGTTCCGGCGTTTACCGCAGCACTGGCGGCAGCGGTGGGTGCGGGCGGGGCAAGCGCGCCTTCTTATGCATGGACCGGCGAGCAGCAGAAGTTCCTGGCCGCGCTGGCGAAGGATCTGAAGGCGAGCGGGGGCAAGTGCGCGGTGATTCCGGGCTTGTATCAAGACCCCTCGGTTGCGGCGCTGGCGCTGGCGATGAACGACGCGCTGGGCAACCTCGGCAAGACCGTCTTCGTTTCGAGCCAGCCGATCAATCCCGTTCCGAGCGACCAACTGGGCGACTTCAAGTCGCTGGTCGTCGACATGGATGCAGGCAAGGTGGACTGGCTGGTGATTTTGAATGCCAACCCAATCTACGACGCACCGGCCGATCTGAAATTTGCGACCGCATTCAACAACGTGAAGACTGTGGCGCACCTCGGGTCGCACTACGATGAGACCGGCCATCAGGCGCATTGGCACATTCCCGCGGCGCACTATCTCGAGTACTGGTCGGATGCGCGCGCGTATGACGGCACGGTTTCGATTGTGCAGCCGATGATCGATCCATTGTACGGCGGCAAGACGGCGCACGATGTCTTGCAGTCGCTGCTGAACGAGCCGATGCTGAGCTCGTACGCGGCAGTGCGCCAGACGTGGCAGTCGAGCATCAAGGGCGATTTCGAAACCGGCTGGCGCAAGGCGCTGCACGATGGCTGGATCGACGGAACGGCCTTCGATAAGGGCGGCAAGGCGGGCGCGGGGTTCAAGGGCGCGGTTCCGCCGCCCACGCCGAAGGATTCGCTGGAGATCATCTTCCGGCCCGATCCCAATGTGTATGACGGCCGCTGGAACAACGTGGGCTGGCTACAGGAGCTGCCCAAGCCGGTGACCAACCTCAGCTGGGACAACGCCGCGATCGTGAGCGGCGCGACGCTGACCAAACTGAACCTCGAAGAAGACGACATTATCGAGATCACGGTGGGCAACGGACGGGTGAAGGCGCCGGTGATTGTTGCGCCGGGCCATCCCGACAATTCGATCACCGTGTACCTGGGCTACGGGCGCGAGTTTGCAGGCCGCGTAGGTTCCGGACAGGGATTCAACGCGTACCTGATCCGCAACACGTGGGCGCCGTTCTACGCGACCGGCTCGGTGCGCAAGATCGAGGGCAAGTGGGGCATCGCGATCACCAAGAGCCACTATCAGGATCATCGCGGCACGGCTTTCGGCCAGCCGGAGGGCCATAACAATAATTCTCTCGAAGCCGACGAGGCGATCGGCGAGCGCGGCATTATTCGCTACGCATCGCTCGATGAGTTCAAGGCCAACCCGAATTTCGCGCACGAGGGCGAAGGCCGCGAGACGCCCGCGTACGATACGTCGTTGTTCCCGAACTGGGCGTACAACGAGGCGAACGCGTGGGGACTGTCGATCGACATGAACAGCTGCACGGGCTGCAACGCCTGCATCGTGAGCTGCTACGCGGAGAACAACATCGCGGTGGTGGGCAAGCAGCAAGTGCGCATCGGCCGCAACATGCAGTGGCTGCGCATCGACACTTATTTCGAGGGCGACTTGTCGGCGCCGCGGGCGCACTTTCAGCCGATGGCCTGCCAGCACTGCGAAAACGCGCCCTGCGAGCAGGTGTGCCCGGTGGGCGCGACGGTGCACACGCCGGAGGGCCTGAACACGATGGTCTACAACCGCTGCGTGGGCACGCGCTACTGCTCGAACAACTGCCCGTACAAGGTGCGGCGGTTCAACTTCTTGCTGTTCAGTGACTACGAAACTGAGAGTTTGAAATTAATGCGCAACCCCGACGTGAGCGTGCGCTCGCGCGGCGTGATGGAGAAGTGCAGCTACTGCGTGCAACGCATCCAGGAAGCGAAGATCACTGCCGACAAGGAGAACCGCGAGGTTCGCGACGGCGACATTGTGACGGCGTGCCAGCAGGCGTGCCCGGCGGAGGCGATCACCTTCGGCAACATCAACGACAAGGGCAGCAAGGTGTCGAAGCTGCGGGCGCAGCAACGCACCTACCAGGTAATTGCCGACATCAACACGCGGCCGCGCACGACCTACGTGGCGGAAGTGTTGAACCTGAACCAGGAACTGGAAACTACGCCGACTGAACACGCGCCGGGATAGAAGCAGGGAACAGGGGCTAGGGAAAAGGGAAAAGAAAGATAGGGATTAAGGGAACAAAGGCGACGATGGCAACGAGAGAAGTGAAACCTCCCGATCACTGGGTCGATCCGGCAACCGGCGAATACCGGGTGATTGCGCCGGGCGAGACCTTCCGGTCAGTGACCGAGAAGATCGTGCGCATTGTGCTGACGCCGCACACGCCCATCGGCTGGTTTGCACTGTTCACGGTCGCGGGCGGCGGCGCGACGGTGCTCATGGTGGCGCTGACCTGGCTGTTCCTGAAGGGCGTAGGCATATGGGCCATCACGCAGCCGGTGGCCTGGGGATTCGCGATCATCAACTTCGTCTGGTGGATCGGCATTGGCCACGCGGGCACGCTGATCTCGGCGATTCTGCTGCTCTTCAAGCAGGGCTGGCGCAACTCAATCAGCCGGTTTGCCGAGGCGATGACGATTTTTGCCGTGATGTGCGCCGGCTTGTTCCCGTTGATCCACGTGGGCAGGCCGTGGCTGAGTTACTGGCTGTTCCCGTTGCCCCTCACCATGACGGTGTGGCCGCAGTTCCGCTCCCCGCTGATGTGGGACGTGTTCGCGGTCTCGACCTACGCCACGATCTCGGTGGTGTTCTGGTACATCGGCATGGTGCCGGACTTCGGCACGTTCCGCGACAAGTCGAAGTCCAGGCTGGGGCAGTACGCTTACGGGCTGCTCTCGATGGGATGGCGGGGATCGGTGCGCCACTGGATGCGCTATGAGACGGCATCGCTGCTGCTGGCCGGACTGGCTACGCCATTGGTGCTCTCGGTGCACACGGTCATCAGCTTCGATTTCGCTGTGGCAGTCTTGCCGGGCTGGCACACGACGATTTTCCCGCCGTATTTCGTCGCCGGCGCGATTTACTCGGGCTTCGCCATGGTGTTGACGCTGGCGATTCCGCTGCGCAAGTTCTATCACCTGGAAGCGCTCGTGACCGACCGGCACATGGACAACATGGGCAAGGTGATGCTGGTGACCGGCTTCATCGTGGCTTACGGCTACGCGATGGAAGCGTTCATGTCGTGGTACTCGGCCGACCACTGGGAGGCGTTCACCTTCTGGAATCGCGCGTTCGGGCCGATGGGCTGGTCGTACTGGGTGCTGGTCGCTTGCAACCTGGTGATTCCGCTGACGACGTTGTGGGTGCGCAAGCTGCGCACCAATATCCCGTTCATGTTTTTCATCTCGATCGTGGTCAACACGGGCATGTGGTTCGAGCGGTTCGTTATTGTCGTCACCAGCCTCTATCGTGACTTTCTGCCATCGTCGTGGGGCACCTACCGCGCGACGAAGTGGGACTATCTGATCTTCCTGGGCACGCTGGGACTCTTCACGTTCATGTTCCTGCTGTTCGTGCGCTTCCTGCCCATGATTCCGATGAACGAAGTTCGCATGTTGCTGCCGGGGGCCAAGATCAAGCCCAAGGCCACGGTGGGGGCGGGAGACTGATATGCCTGCGCGCGAAGGAACTTACGGACTGCTGGCCGAGTTCGATACGCCCGGCGACCTGGTGCGCGCGGCGCGCAAGGCGCGCGAGGACGGCTGGCGGCGACTGGACTGCTATACGCCCTATCCAGTGGAGGAAGCCGCGGAAGCGATCGGATTCCATCGCAACAAGGTGCCGCTGTTGACGCTGATCGGCGGCCTGATGGGCGGGACGGCGATGTACGCGCTCCAAGTATGGATCTCTGTGCTCGCCTATCCGTTGAATATCGCGGGGCGCCCGACCTACTCCTGGCCGGCGTTCTTGATTCCGACCTACGAGTGGACGATTCTGTGGGCCGGACTTTCGGCGGCCTACGGCATGCTGGCGCTGAACGGACTGCCGGCGCTCTATCATCCGCTGTTCAACGCGCCGAACTTCCGCGATGGTGCGACGACGGACAAGTTTTTCCTGTGCCTGGAGGCGCTGGATCCGAAGTTCAACCTTGCGGAGACGCGCGCGTATCTGGAAGCGATGAAGCCGCTGAGCATTGTGGAGGTGGATTACTGATGCGCCTTCGCAGGACCAGAGATCAGAGAACAGAGATCAGAGGTCTCGCAAAGAATCGCGCGGCGGTCCGGCGCCGTGTCGCGCAGCGGATTGCGGTATTTGCCGGACTTGGGGCAACGCTGCTCGTGGCTGGATGCCGGCAGGATATGCAGGACCAGCCGAAGATGGTGCCGCAGCGCGGATCGGAAATCTTCGCCGATCATCGCGGGGCGCGGCCGCAGGTGCTGGACACGGTGGCGCGCGGGCAGCTGCGCGAGGACAGCTACTTCTATACGGGCGTGGTGCAGGGCGCGAACGGCTACAAGCAAGAGCAGGACCTGATGCCGTTCCCGGTGACGATGGAAGTGCTGCAGCGCGGCCAGGAGCGGTTCAATGTGTATTGCACGCCGTGCCACTCGCGAGTGGGCAACGGCGAGGGCGAGATCGTGCAGCGCGGCTACAAGCCGGCAGGCAATCTGCATGACCAGGTGCGGCTGGCGCAACCGGTTTCGCATTACTTCTACGTGATGACGCACGGCTACGGCGCAATGCCGGATTACTCGGCGCAACTGCCGCCGGCCGACCGCTGGGCGGTGGCGGCGTATATCCGCGCGCTGCAGTTGAGCCAGGCGGCGACGGCGGCCGACGTGCCGACGGGCGTGCAGGTGAAGGACCTGAAGGAGATCGCCAAGGAGAAAGGATTGCCGGAGTCGTTTGCCCAGCCGTGGCCGCTGCCGGCGACGGCGATCCAGGCGTATCCGCCGGTGGCGGGCGAGGGCACGCCGGGCATGGCGCCGGGGTATCCAGCCGATCCGACGATTACGATTCCAGAAACCAAAGCGGCCCCAGCGGGGCAAAAGTAGGAAGGGAATGGCTCACGACAGCAAAGCGACATCGCACGCCAAGACGCTCCCCGCGGAGCTGGGCGCGCCGGCCTTTGTGGACGCCTGGAAGACGCGCTCTGTGATGGTGGGCTCGATCTTCGCGGTGATCGCGGTGATTCTTGGATTCCTGGGCCAGGCGCAGGACGGGCTGGGCTGGGACCATGTGTTGCGCGCCTGGACGCTGGGCACGATGTGGACGTGGGGATTGTGCATCGGCGGGCTGGCGCTGCTGATGGTGCAGTACTGCTCGGGCGGCAAGTGGGGATTACTGCTGCGCCGGCCGTTTGAGGCGCTGAGCCGCACGCTGCCGGTAGTGTTTGTCTACTGGCTGGTGACCGCCATCTTCAGCAAGAAGCTTTATCTGTGGGCGCAGTACACCACTCACGACGCGACGGAGAATGCGCTGAAGCAGGGATGGATCACCGAACTGCAGGCGCACTGCCTGAACTTCAAGCGGCCGATGCTGAATCCGACGAGCTACTGGCTGGTGAGCTTGTTCAGCTTCGCGCTCTGGGCGTTCTATGCATGGCGGCTGAACTCGCTGGCGCTCGAGCGCGAGGCGGACCGGCCGGAGAACACGCCGTACTGGATCAAGAAGTTTGAGAACATCTGCGGGCCGGGCCTCCTGATCTACTCGGTCACGATGACGGCCGGGGCGATTTACTGGGTGATGTCGATGGACGTGACCTGGTTCTCAACGGTGTACGGATTGCTCTTCCTGGTAGGGCAGGGCTATCTGGTGCTGGCGTTCTCAATTATCGTCGCCATTTCGCTTTCGAAGGCAGAGCCGTACAAGACGATCCTGCGGCAGACCGAGCAGCACGACCTGGGCAAGCTGGCGTTTGCCTTCGTGATGCTGAATATCTATCTCAACTTCGGGCAGTTCCTGATCATCTGGTCGGGCAACCTGCCGCTGGAGATCAACTGGTATTTGGATCGCATTCGGGGAAGCTGGGGCATCATCATCACGCTCGATTTCATCTTCCACTGGGTGATTCCGTTCAGCATGCTGCTCTCGCGCGACCTGAAGCGCAACAAGAAGCGGCTGGTGCGGGTGTGCCAGTGGATGGTGTTCGCGCGCGCCTTCGATATGTTCTGGCTGATCGAGCCGAACTTCAAGGACGCGGCGCGCAACCTGCACTTCAGCTTTGGAATTCTGGAATACATTGCCGTGCCGGGCGCGCTGTTCTGCTTTTGGCTGGCCTATTTCTGCATGCAGCTGAAGACGCGTCCGCTGGTGCAGGTCAACGATCCGCACCTGGCGGAAATTCTGGAGCCTGAACATGCAACTGCCTAACGAACACCCGCACGGCAACCACGAGCCGGAGAAGGTGGACGCGTCGGCCGGCTATGAGCGCACCGACGCGAGCGTGGGAGGCATTGCGGTCTTCCTGGTTTGCCTGGCCTGTTTGGTTGCGGCTACCGGGGGCTTGTGCTACGTCATCGGCGCGCTGTTCAACGCGCACATGAACAAGGAAGACGGGCCGAACAGCAAGTGGACCAAGACAGCCGACATCCGGCAGCTGGGCAATTTGCCCTCAAACCCCGAGATGCAAAACAAAGTTGCGGAGCTGACGCGGAGCTTTCCTACGCCGCGGCTGCTGGTGGACGACGGCAACCAGGATGTGGCGGACCTGCACGCGCGCGAGAGCCTGTTGCTCGATAACTACAGCTGGGTAGACCAGCCGGGCGGCAAGGTGCGGATTCCGATTGAGCGCGCGATGGAACTGCTCGCGCAGCACGGGCTGCCGGTAGCGCCGGCCGCGCAGCAATCGCAGCCGATGTTGACCGGCGACAGCACGCCGACGGTGACCGTGCCGCTGACGGATGGATTTGCGCCGACTGGCTATGAGCAGGAAGAGCAGGCGCAGACCGAAGCGCTGAAGAAGCAGGAAGCAGCGGCGAAGTGAAAGAGACAGGGAACAGGGATCAGGGAACAGGGAATAGGAAGCGGGATTGATGCGACGGTTGAGCACAAAGCGGAATGCGGGTCGCGGGGCAGCGATGACGCTTGCCTGCGCGGCTGCGCTCGTTCTAGCGTCGCCGTTCGCGGGAGCGCAGGTTTCGAGCTATGGGGATAAGCAGACGGGCAAGGTGAACGACGGGCCGCCCGCGCTGCTGAACAGCGTGCGCATCGATCAGCACTTGAACACGCAGCTGCCTCTGAACCTCGCCTTCACCGACGACGCAGGTAAGCAGGTGCAACTGGCGAACTACTTCGGCCAGAGGCCGGCAATTTTGGCGCTGGTGTACTACCAGTGCCCGATGCTGTGCTCAGAAGAATTGAATGGCCTGGTGAGCGCCCTTGAGATGGTGCGCTACGTTCCCGGTAAGGACTTCAACATTGTCGTGGTGAGCATCGACCCGAGCGAGGGCACGGATTTGGCCGCGGCGAAGAAGCGCAGCTACGTAAAGCGCTATGGGCATCCCGAGACGGCCAACGGATGGCACTTTCTGACCGGGACGCAGGCGAATATCGATGCGCTGACGCGGGCGGTGGGATTTGGGTACGTGAAGATTCCCGGGCCGGACGGAAAGCTGACGCAGTTCGCACATGCGAGCTCGATCCAAATTGTGACGCCGCAGGGCCGGCTCGCGCAGTACTACATGGGCGTGGAGTACTCGCCGAAGGATTTGTTGCTGGGACTGGATGAGGCGTCGTCAAACCGCATCGGATCTCCTGTGGACAACATTTTGACCTACTGCTACCACTACGATCCGACGACCAACACCCACGATCTGATTATTGCGCGCGTAGTGCAGCTGGGCGGCTTCCTGACAGTGGTGCTTCTGGGCGGTTTCATGATGGTGATGTTCCGCCGCGATTACACGCAAGCGCACTCGCCGGGCAATGGGGGCAAGATTGGGAACGGTGGCACGGTGAACAAGGTGAACGGATAACGAATGGATCACATCAGCCCAGTACTGTGGCAATTTCTCGTCAAGTGGATGACGCACTTTGCGTTGTTCCCGCCGGAGGCGTCGACCATCGCGCCGCAGTCGGATGCGCTCTATTTCTTCATGGTGCTGGTGAGTCTGGTTGGGCTGGTGATCGTCGTGCTGCTGGTGGTGAGCTTCTCGATTCTATACAGCAAGGAGCGGCATCCGAATGCGGTGCAGATCGAGGGTTCGACTGTGCTCGAAGCCACGTGGACGATCATTCCGCTGGGCCTGTTCCTGATCATGTTCGTGTGGGGCGCGCTGCTTTACTTCCGCATTTACACGCCGCCCGCGAACGCGATGAACATCTATGTCGTCGGCAAGCAATGGATGTGGAAGGCGGAGCATCCGGGCGGCCAGCACGAGATCAACTCGCTGCACGTGCCGACGGGCCAGCCGATCCAGCTCACGATTATTTCCCAGGACGTGTTTCACAGCTTTTCAATTCCCGCCTTTCGCGTGAAGCGCGAGGCGATTCCGGGTCGCTACTCGTCGGTATGGTTTGAGGCGACGACGCCGGGAACGTATCACCTCTTCTGCACGCAATATTGCGGCACGAACCACTCGGCGATGATCGGCGATGTGGTGGTAATGGCGCCGGACGACTTCAAGAAGTGGCTGCAGGGCTCGACCAGCGGCAACTCGCTGGCGCAGGACGGCGAGCGGCTGTTTGCCAGCCTGAGTTGCAACGCCTGCCATAACACGCGGCCCGACGCGCGCGGACCGAGCCTGGCGAACGTGTACAACTCGCGGCTTTCGCTTTCGAGCGGGCAGACGGTGACGGCCGACGATGCGTACCTGCGCGACGCCATCCTGAATCCCTCGCAGCACACGACGCAGGGCTATGCGCCGATCATGCCGACCTACCAGGGGCAGATCAGCGAAGAGGGCGTGATTTCGCTGGTGGAATATATTAAGAATCTCAACTCCGATTACCGCGTACAGCAAACACTGAACACAACCGATCTGCTTCCGGAGAGCGAGGGCGGCAAGGCAACTCCTGCAGCCAAAGCGCCGGCCGCGCAGAAGGGGGTGAACCCATGAGCACGATCATCAACCTACCCGACCAGTCCACGGCCAGGATTCCGAAGATGAACTTCCTGACCAAGGAAAACGGCCTGCTGAGCTGGCTGCTGACCGGCGACCACAAGCGCATCGCGACGCTTTACCTGATCTCGATAACGTTTTTCTTCTTTATCGGTGGCGCGCTGGCTGGATTGATTCGCCTGGAACTGCTGACACCGCAAAGCGACCTGATGGCGGCCGACACCTACAACAAGGTGTTCACTATGCACGGCGTCATCATGGTGTTCTTCTTCCTGGTGCCGTCGGTGCCGGCGACGATCGGCAATTTTGTGATTCCGCTGATGGTGGGCGCCAGGGATCTCGCCCTGCCCAAGGTCAACCTGCTGAGCTGGTACCTGTACGTGATCGCTGGCTGCATGGCGATCTACACCATGGCCGCGGGCGGCGTGGATACGGGCTGGACATTTACGACCCCGCTCTCGACGCATTATTTGAACACGCACGTGATCTCGACGGGACTGGCGATCTTTGTGGCCGGCTTCAGCTCGATCTTTACCGGGCTGAACTTCATAGTGACCATCCACAAGATGCGCGCGCCGGGCATGACGTGGTTCCGGCTGCCGCTGTTTGTGTGGTCGAACTACGCGGCATCATTGCTGATGGTGCTGGGCACGCCGGTGCTGGCGATCACGCTGGTGCTGATCGTGCTGGAGCGCACGGTGGGGATTGGCGTCTTCGATCCGGCCAAAGGCGGCGACCCGCTGCTGTTCCAGCACTTGTTCTGGTTCTACTCGCACCCGGCCGTCTACATCATGATTCTGCCCGGCATGGGCGTGATCTCCGAAGTGATTTCGACCTTCAGCCGCAAGCGCGTCTTCGGCTACACGGCGGTGGCGTTCTCCTCGGTGGCGATCGCGGTGTTCGCGTTCTTCGTGTGGGCGCACCACATGTTCATCATGGGCATCTCGAACTACTCGGCGCTGGTGTTCAGCCTGCTGACGATGCTGGTTGCCGTGCCCTCGGCGATCAAGATTTTCAATTGGACGTTCACGCTTTACAAGGGCTCAGTAACCTTCGAGACGCCGATGCTCTACGCGTTCGGCTTCATGGGTCTGTTCACCATCGGCGGCATGACGGGCGTGTTCCTGGGTGCGACGGGCACCGATATTCACCTGACGGAGACCTACTTCATCGTGGCGCACTTCCACTTTGTGATGGTGGGCGGCATGCTGATGGCGTTCCTCTCGGGGATCCACTTCTGGTGGCCGAAGTGGACGGGGCGCATGTATCCGGAGAAGATTTCGCAGTTGGCCGCGCTGATCACGTTCATCGGGTTCAACTTCACGTTCTTCCCGCAGTTCATCCTGGGCACGCTGGGCATGCCGCGGCGCTATGCTGCGTATCCGCCGGAGTTCCAGTCGCTCAACGTGTTCTCAAGCGCGGGCGCGACGATCCTGGGCGTGGGCTACCTGCTGCCGATCCTATACCTGACGTGGTCGCTCAAGTACGGCGAGATCGCGGGCGAGAATCCGTGGCAGGCCACCGGCCTGGAGTGGATGACGCAGTCGCCGCCGCTGACGGAGAACTTTCCGGAGATCCCGATCATGGACCACGAAGCCTACGATTACGAGTGGCTGGAGCGGCAGAAGCAGAAAGAGGTGGCGAGTGTCGGATAGCACGGCAGTTGCGAACGGCGCCGCGGCGGGGACGGTCGATTCCCATCACGGGGAGCATCCGCCCTACCAGCGCCACCACTTCGAGACCGTCGGGCAGCAGTTCGACGCCACGAACTTTGCCATGTGGCTGTTCCTGCTGACGGAAATCATGTTCTTCGGCGGGCTGTTCACTGCCTACCTGATTATGCGCAACTGGTACTACCCGGCGTTTGTTGAAGCGTCGCACCAGTTGAATGTTGGATGGGGCACGGCAAACACGGGCGTGCTGATCGTTTCGAGCTTCACGATGGCCATGGGCGTGTGGAGCGCGGAGATGCGCAAGAAGGGACTGCTGCTGGTCTTTTTGGGTCTCACGCTGCTGCTGGGACTCGCCTTTCTGGGTATCAAGAGCATTGAGTACAGCGAGAAGTGGGAGAAGCACCACGTTCCGGGGTTGAATTGGAGCGATGCGTCGTTCCTGAATCCCGCTTCAGACCCCGAGGTCTACAAGGAGTATCACGACAAGCCTCTCCCGCCCGACATGGCCGAGAAGACCGAGATGTATTTCTTTCTCTACTTCGCCATGACCGGCATGCACGCGCTGCACATGATCATCGGCATCTCGATCCTGATCTTCATGATCTTCCGCGCCCGAGCCGATGCCTATACGACTGGCCACGTGACGTATGTCGAGAACTTCGGGCTGTACTGGCACTTCGTCGATATTGTGTGGATCTTCCTGTTCCCGCTGCTGTACCTGATCAGTAGATATTGAGGGTTGAAGCGATGAGCGAACAACACGGACATAACGAAGAACATCACGAGGAAGAACACCACATCGTAAGTCCGATGACTTACGGGCTGATTCTTCTGACGCTGCTGGTAGCCACGGGTCTCACGGTCTGGATGTCCTTCATCGATCTGGGCGAGTGGCACATCACCAACGGGTTGACGCTGTTCTGGAACCCTGTGGTTGCGCTGCTGATCGCGTGCACCAAAATGACGCTGGTGGTGCTGTTTTTTATGCACGTGAAGTACAGCGCCAGGCTGACCAAGCTCACGGTGGCGTCGGGCTTCTTCGTCTTTCTAGTGCTGATTGGGATGACGATGACGGACTACTTCAGCCGCGCGTGGGGGCGCTGGTAGGAAAACAGCTTTCAGTTGTCAGCTATCTGCTTTCAGTATTCGGGCCGCCTGCGGGCGGCCCCTTTGCTTGGGCGAAAAACGGGCAACGCCGTTGTGACGTGCGGCCCAGAAGCCTGCGATCGCTCTACGGATGCGGGGCGTGTTGCGCTCGAAGCAGAAGTAGACCGCCCAGGAAGCGGCAAAGACGGCGACCACGATAACGGAGAATTTTGCGAGCGACGCAGCGCTAACCCGCCACGGAGCCCACGTGGGCATTAGCCAAGCAGAGAGGATGCCGAGCATGGGGAAGTGGACGAGGTAGAGCGTGAACGACATGGCGGAGAGATGCCGCGCGCAGAAGGTATAGACCGGCCCGACCGTGGCGCGGCGCGCGTGGAGCAGCGACCAGATGAGAGTGGAGGCGGCAACGCCGGCGATGAAATCGGAGACGAAGAGCGGGAGGCCGTGCTTGAGCTCGAAGGCGGTGAGGGCGAGCAGCAGAAGACCGGCTGCAGCGATGGCCGCACTGTGGAGGCGCGGGGACAGGCGCAGCGGCGAGATGGAGACGACGACACCCATGAGCCAGATCGAGAAGTAAGCGGCGATGGTCCAGCCGGTGAAGACGAGCAAGATCATGAGAGCCATTGCGGCGAGAACGCGGACGAACCGGCGGCCCGGCGTGAGCAGGGCGATGAGCAGGAAAGGAAAGAAGGCGTAGTACCAGAACTCAAAGGAGAGACTCCAGAGTGGCTCGTTGGAGCCGAAGACGGTGGAGACGATGCCCTGGAGGAAAAAGGCGTTGGCGAGCAGCGTGGGAAGGCCGAGCATTCCATTGGCGATGGAATGGAAGCCGGGCCGGTAGAGCGCCGCGAGATTGGGCGGCGCGTGCAGCAGGTGCATTGATGCGGTGTCGAGCAGGAGACCGAGCAGGAGCGCGGGCCAGAGGACGGTCCAGAGGCGGCAAAGGCGATGCGCGACGTACTCCTTCCACGAGAATGCGCCTTTGCGATAGGAGCGGAGGGCGCTGCCGCCGACGAGAAATCCGCTGAGCACGAAGAAGATCACCACCGACTGGTGGCCGAGGGTGAGCCACTCGCGATTGAAGTGGCGGAAGCTCTCAAGCTGGAAGTGATAGAGGAGCGGCGGCGTCTGCGGCGCGGAAGCGAGCCCGGTTGACGAGCCGTTGGAAGAGATGGCTCCATGAAGGCCACCCTGCAGAAAGAATTGCCGCGCGTGGCCGAGAAAAACAGCCAGGGCAGCGAGACCGCGCAGAGCATCGAGGTGAACGGAAGCGTCAGAATCGTGAAATTTGACAGGCGCGGGGGCAGCCATGGAGTCATCGTAGCGGACGTGCGCTACGCAAGAAACGAAACGCGGGGTTACTTTTGTGGAGAGCGGGCGGACAGAGGAGTGATAGGAAACTGCGAACGTGGAACCGAGCGGTACCAGAGGCCACTATTCGGGAACCACCACGGAGGCGCCCTGCTTTCCGGCAAATTGGTGCAGGGCGCGATCGAAGGTTACGAGCGTTGCCTGAATCTCACGCGCGTAGGCGAGAAGCCAGTAATCGCCCACCCATTGGGAAGCAGATTTACCTGCAGAAGGTGCAGTTGCCTGACGGAACGAGCCGTCGATGTCGCCCGGCTCGGGATAGAAATCAACGCGCGGGTCGTCGATCCACTGGTCATAGACTTCCCAGGCGTTTGATGCCCATTACGGAGCCATGTCCATGGCAGGGAACTTCGCAAGAAGTTGACTCCGAGAGCACCATTGGCGTGCGGGGAGCAATCCTGTCGAGAATTGTTTGGCGGCGAATTCTTAGCGTCCTATAATGGGCAGCAATTCCAATTCCGGAAACTGCGTGTTTCGTTCAGCGTAATCCAATGGATTCCGCGCCCGTTCCCTTTGAAGATTCTTAGCGAAGGGAATGCCGGAGTCGTGTTCCGGCTGCGCGTGACGAATCCGATGTTTGAAGTGAAGTGCAAACGCCCTGCGATGGACTGCGGGGCACGGGCCCTGGCAGCAACAACGCGGCGAGCCGCCGTGGCGGTGAGTGTGTGCCTGGCGATGCCGATTGCTTCAGGCCAGCAGGAGTTGGGCGGCGCGACTGCAAAGCCGCAAGCGAGCACAACGGACACAACGGAACAGGCGCATCGGCCGCCGCGCGTAACGCAAGCGGAGAGGTTTCTTGCCGCGCGCGGATGGACGCCGGGGCACCGTCTTGCAGCACGTGTCGCGACGCGCGGGACGGGGAATCCGGCGCAGGGCGCGGCATTGACGGTGAGGCCGGCATCGGCGACAGCGGCGACAACGACACCGGCAACAACGATGACCACAACGTGGACGCCGCTGGGACCGGCGGCGATACAGACTGCGGATTTCGGACTGGTGACGGGGCGCGTCTCCGCGATCGCGCTGGACCCTTCAGACCCGACGGGCAACAAGCTGTATGTGGGTACGACGGGCGGCGGCGTGTGGATGGCGAACAATGCGGGTGTGTCAACGCCGGCGTCGATCGTGTTTTCGCCGCTGACCGACGGCCTGGCGCTGGGCGGAGCGACGGATGCGTCGATCAGCATTGGAGCACTGACGGTGCAGCCGGGAGAGACGGGCGTGATTCTGGCAGGAACAGGTGATCCGAATGATTCGCTCGATTCCTACTATGGTGCGGGGATTCTGCGGTCGACGGACGGCGGAAATACTTGGGCGCTCATCGCGGAGACCTCCGACGCGCAGGCCAACCTGGCGCCAATGAATTTCGGCTTTGCGGGCGAGGGGTTTGCGGGCTTTGCGTGGAGCACCGTGAATCCGCAGGTAGTGGTGGCGGCGGTTTCGCAGGCGTTTGAGGGAACGCTGGTGGATGCGGAGCTGGCGAGCTTGAGCTATGAGGGCCTCTACTACTCGGCTGACAGCGGCGCGACGTGGCACCTGGCGACGATCACGGACGGCGGCGGCAACGACGTGCAGGGGCCGCGAGATGCCTTCGTTTCGCCGGATGGGAACGCAGCGACCGCAGTGGTGTGGAACCCGGTGCGGCAACTCTTCATCGCAGCGGTGCGGTACCACGGCTACTACCAATCGGCGGACGGCGTGGCGTGGACGCGGATGACGGCGCAGCCGGGCGCGGGACTGACGGCGCCGATGTGCCCGGCGAATCCCGGCGAGACAGGATCGATTGCGTGCCCGATCTTTCGCGGAGCGCTGGCGGTGAATCCGGTGAGCGGCGACACCTTTGCGTGGAGCGTGGACCTGAACGACCAGGACCAGGGATTGTGGCAGGACCGGTGCGCGATCAGCGGCGGCGCGTGCACGAACGCGACAGTGACCTTCGCCCAGCAGTGGAGCACGGCGGCGCTGGAGACGAATACGCTCGAAGGCGCGGTGACGATCGCCGACGGCGTGTACAACCTGGCGCTAGCCGCGGTGCCATCGCAGCAGGACACGCTGGTGATGGCGGGCGCGAACGACTGGTGGAAGTGCAGCCTGGCGATGGGCTGCGTGTGGCGCAACACGACGAACTCAACGACGTGCATGAGCGCGCAGGTGGGCGAGTTTCAGCACGCGGTTGCGTGGAACGCGGCGAATCCGCTGGAGATTTTCCTGGGCAACGACAGTGGATTGTGGCGATCGACGGACGCGATCGGCGAGAGCGGTCCGGTTTGCTCGGCGTCCGACGCGACGCATTTCCAGAATCTGAACGGGAGCATCGGATCGCTGGCGGAGGCGGAGAGCGTATCGCCGGTGTTGAACTCGCCGTACGTCATGATGGCCGGGCTCGGCGTGAATGGATTTGCCGGAGTGAAATCCACGGCGGCGACGACGGACTGGCCGCAGATTCTTTCAGGTTTCGGCGGGCCGCTGGCGGTCGATCCGGCAGACGAATCGAACTGGTATGTGAACGACCAATCGGGCGTGGCGATCTACGCGTGCGCGCAGAGCGGGCCGTGCACGCCAGCGTCGTTCGGCACGACTCCAGTTGTGACGGATGCGGACGTGGGCGGGGATGGAGACGCGATGCCGACGCCGGCGCCGTTCCTGGTGGATGCGGCGGACGCGTCGCAACTGCTGGTCGGAACCTGCCGGGTGTGGCGCGGGCCTGCGGATGGAGCAGGCTGGAGCGCGAGCAATGCGATCAGCCCCATTCTCGACAGCGGCGCGACGGCGGGGCCGTGCAGCGGCGACTCGCTGATTAGCGCGATGGCGGCAACGAAGCTTGCGAATGGCAGCGAAGTGATTTACGTGGGCACGTACGGCTCGGCGTTCAACGGGTCAAGGCTGCCGGGGCACGTGCTGAGCGCGATGTACAACCCGGCACAAGCGGCGATGCCGGCGTGGAATGACCTGACGATGAACCCGGTAGCGAACGATGCGTACTCGCTGAACTATTACGGCTACGGGATTTCGAGCGTGACCATCGACCCGCACGACGCGACGGGCAATACTGTGTACGTGACGGTGGAGGGGATTGCGAACCTGTCACAGGCGGTGCGCGTGATCTACCGCTCGACGAATGGCGGCGCGACGTGGACGAATATCTCGGCCAATTTGCCGGAGACCGCGGCGAACAGCGTGGCGGTCGATCCGCAAAACGCGAACACGGTTTACGTGGCGACGGATGCGGGCGTGTTTCTTACGACGCAGGCAGCGAGTTGCGCGCAGACGCCGGCGAACTGCTGGGCCACATTCGGTGATGGATTGCCTGCAGTGCCGGCGGTGGTGCTGAGCGCGGCGTCTGCAACGGCAGCGCAGCAGATGTTGGTAGCGGCGACTTATGGACGCGGGATCTGGCAGACGGCGCTGTGGAGTTCCAGCACCGCGATTACGAGTGCGACGGCGAACCCGGCGAATGTGGTGTTCACAAAGACTCCCGCGGTTGGCGTGGCCAGCCAGCCGATTGCTGTGCAACTGACGAACACGGGCAGCCTGGCGCTGACGGTGACATCGATTGCGATGCAGGGGAGCGATCCGGGCGACTTTGGCGAGACGGATAATTGCCAGGCAGGATCAGTGGCGGTGGGAGGGTCGTGCACGATCAACGTGACATTCACGCCGCAAGTCGCGAGCGAGCAGCGCACGGCGGTGATGACGATTGATGCGAATGTCTACGGGGGACAGGTGACGGCAGACCTGAGCGGGACGGGAACCGTGGCCGCTGCGGTTAGCCTGAGCCCAAATCCTGTGAATTTCAGCCCGCAGCAAGTGGGGACAACTTCCGCGCCGCTGCAGATTACGGTCGCCAACAGCGGTCCGGCGGCGGTGCCGATTACCAGTTTGACGGTGACTGCGCCATTTGCGATTGCGAGCAATGCGTGCGGCACGACGAGCCTGGCTGCGGAGACAGATTGCCAGATTGAAGTGGATTTCGCACCGACGCAAACGGGAGCGGCGACGGGACTGCTGACGCTGGTGGACACATTTGGGACGCAGACGGTGGCGCTGAACGGGACGGGTCAAGCGCCGCCGACGGATATTTTGAATCCGGCGTCGCTCACATTTGCCGCGACGGCGGAGAGGCAGCTTTCGGCGGCGCAGCCGGTGACGATCACGAATACCGGCGACCTGCCGCTGACTGGAATTGCGATCGGGGTGAGCGCGGAGTTCCAGGAGACGAATAACTGCACGACGCAATTGGCGGCGGGTGCGGTGTGCACGATCAATGTGCAGTTTGCGCCGACGCAACTGGGCGCGGTGACGGGCGCGCTGACGATTGGCGACGCGCTGCGCACGCAGACGGTGAGCCTGAGCGGAACGGGCACGACGCCGGGCGCGATCAGCGTGAACCCCACGAGCCTGACCTTTACCAGCCAGCAGCCCGGCGTGGCGAGCGTGCCTCAGGCGCTGACGATCACAAACAGCGGCGGAGCGGCGCTGGCCAACATCGGGTTCCAGTTGACGGGCTCGGCGGCCGCGAGCTACGCGATTTCGACGACGACTTGCGGCGCGTTGCTGAACAGCGGAGCGAGCTGTACCGCGCAGGTGGTGTTTACGCCGAGCGGGACGGGTGCGATTGCGGCGACGCTGGTAATTTCGACTTCGACGCTTGGCGTGGCCGCGGTGAACGTGCCGCTGAACGGATTCGGGCAGTTTGCAGGTGGGCTGACAGCGAATCCCACGCAGCTCAACTTTGCTGTGGTCGGCGCGGGCCAGACGAGCAGCGCGCAATCGGTGACGCTGACGAACTCGTCGGCGTTTGCGACCGGGACGTTGACGCTAGCGGCGCCGGCGCCCTTCAGCATTACGCAAAACAGCTGTACAGGTGGGCTGGCGGCGGGCGCGAGCTGCACGGCGGGGGTGATTTTTGGGCCGACTGCACCGGGCGCGGCGAGCGGCACGCTGACGGCGACCGCCGCAGGAGTGGCTGCGCCGGTGACGGTGGCGCTGACGGGTGCAGGATTCGATTTTGCGATTGCTCTATCGGGCCCGGCGAGCGAGACGGTGGCGAGCGGGCAGCAGGCCAACTACACGCTGGTGATTACGCCCTACGGCGCGGGCGGATCGTTCTCGTTCGTGTGCGGAACGCTGCCGCCGAATGCGCAATGCGTGTTCAATCCGACGAGCGAGACGCTGAGTGTGGGCGTGCGGGGCAATGTGGAAGTGGAGATTGCGACGGGAAGCGGGTCGAGCGTTCGCCTGGAACGGCGGAGTTTGTGGCCTGCAGCGCCGATGGCATGCGCGCTGCTGCTGTTGCCGCTGGCAATGCGCAAACGGAGAAGAATCTTTGTGGCAATGGCGATGCTGACATTGCTCACGGGCGGCGCGACGAGCTGCGTGAGCTCGGGCGGCGGAACCGGCGGGACCGGCGGATCGGGCGGAGGGTCGAGAACGACGCCAGGGACGTACACGATTCCGGTGACGGTGACCGCGAACGGCGTGTCGCACGAGGTGAACCTGACGCTGACGGTGGACTGAGAGCAATTTACGACCGGATATACTTGAGACTCGGAAATCGAGCGCGCGCGCGGCGCGAAATCGGCGCCGCAGGCATGCGGAGCGGACGGTTGCATGGGCGAAAAAGTCACCGTGGAAGACGTGGAACGCGTGGCAGAGCTGGCGCACCTGGAGCTGACGCCGGACGAGACGCAGGGGATGATGCGCGACCTGAACGCGATTCTCGACCACGTGGCGGAGCTGAATCAGGTTGATACGCAGGGCGTGACGCCACTGGCGCAGGTGAGCGAGCTGGCGAGCGATGCGATTGCCGCGCCGCGGCCGGATGTGATGGAACCTTCGCTCAATCGCGCGGTGGTGATGGCGCAGGCGCCGGAAAGCGACGGAGTGTTCTTCAAGGTGCCGAGGGTGATTGAACGACAGTGATCAGCCACCCCAGAGCAACAATCGCTCGCCGGGGACCCCGGCAGTGATCAGGGTCAGGGAACAGGGAACGGAGACTAGGGACTAGGGACGAAAGAGAACGCCGGGCGGGACGATGGCTGAGAATTTCGTAATTGAGAATCTTGTGGAGACGCCGAAGACGCTGGCCGAGCTGCGCGCGGGCGTGGTGGAGGGGCGCGTGAAGGCTGCCGATCTCGCGCGGGAGTACTACGAGCGGATCGAGAAGAAGAATCCGCTGCTCAATGTTTATTTGAGCCTGACGAAGGAGCGCGCGCTGGCGCAGGCGGAGCGCGTGGACACGATGGCGAAGAAGGGCGATCCGCTGCCGCCGCTGGCCGGGGTGCCTGTGGGCATCAAGGACGTGCTGGTGATGAAGGGTGCGGCGTCGACGGCGGGGTCGAAGATTCTGCAGGGCTACGAGCCGCCCTATGACGCGACGGCAGTGACGCGGCTCGAGGCGGTGGGCGCGGTGCTTTTGGGCAAGACGAACTGCGACGAGTTCGCGATGGGCTCTTCGAATGAGAATTCGGCATATGGGCCGGTGCGGAATCCGGCGGATCCGGAGCGGGTGCCGGGCGGATCGAGCGGCGGATCGGCGGCGGCTGTGGCGGCGAACATGGCCGCGGCCACGCTGGGAACGGATACGGGCGGATCGATCCGGCAACCAGCAAGCTTTTGCGGCGTGGTGGGCGTGCTGCCGACGTATGGGCGGGTTTCGCGGTATGGGCTGATCGCGTTCGCCTCGTCGCTGGATCGCATCGGGCCGTTCGCGGGCAACGTGCGCGATGCGGCGACGGTGCTGCGAGTGATTGCCGGGCATGACGCGAAGGACGCGACGAGCTCGGACGCGCCAGTGGAGGATTACGCCGCGGAGAGCGACAAGCCGGTGAAGGGACTGCGCATCGGCGTGCCGGCAGAGTATTTCGCCGAGGGGCTCGACGCGGAGGTGCGCGCGGCCGTGGAGAAGGGGATTGCCGCGCTCGAAGCGGCCGGTTGCCAGGTGAAGCCGGTGACGCTGCCGCACACCAAGTACGCGGTTCCGGCGTATTACATTGTGGCGACAGCGGAGGCGAGCGCGAACCTGGCACGGTTCGATGGCGTGCGGTATGGGTATCGCTCGCCGCACTCGGAGACGCTGGCGGCGATGTACTCGAACTCGCGCGATGAGGGATTTGGCGCCGAGGTGAAGCGGCGGATTCTGCTGGGGACGTATGCGCTGTCGGCGGGCTACTACGACGCCTACTATCTGAAGGCGCAGCAGGTGCGGCGGATCCTCGCGGAGGAGTTTCTGCGCGCGTTTGCCGAGGTGGACGCGATAGTGACGCCGACCTCGCCGGTTCCGGCGTGGAAGCTGGGCGAGAAGACGGGCGATCCCATGGCGATGTATCTGGCCGATATCTACACGGTGACGGCGAGCCTGGCGGGAATCTGCGGCGTGTCGGTACCGTGCGGCACGACGAAGGCTGGATTGCCGGTGGGGATGCAGGTGATGGCGCGTCATTTCGGCGAGAGCACGGCGTTCCGCGTGGCGCGGGCGGTGGAGGCGGGGGTTTAGGCTGCGCTATCGGTCGCCCCTGGCAATTAGGTTCGCGGATCGGCGAAAGCCCCTCATTTCTTGGAGCCGTTTCGGCGCGGCTGAAGCTGTGCGCCCCCTTCAAGACCATGAGTCAAAATTCTGCGATCCAGCTAACTGTTTTTGAGTTAGGATAAGGGCACTTCTCCAGCAAGGCAGACCTCCTCTCGTTGTTCAGCGAGGTTTCGTGTGTCGATCGGGCCCGGGTTCAAGCGAACTGTAACTTTTGGTGTTGTGCTGCTGGTTGTGGCGCTTGGGCCTACAGCGAGCGCCAAGCCGCACTCGGTGGTGCTGGGGGCGGTCAGACATGTTCCCTATTCCAAAGCAGGCGACCCGGCGGGCGCCGCTCCCGGCGAGGACTCGCTGAAGATTCGCGCGCTACTGGTGGATGGCGTGCTCAAGGAGTGGACCACCGGCGACGCGCATGACGTGACGGATCGCAGCTTCGCGGTGCGGCGCGTGATCCGATTGAACGATTCTTTGCCCGGCGATAAATCGCTGCCCGGCGACAAGGCTACGGGGATGGGCCACTGGGTGTGGCAGCGTGGGCCGTGGCTGCTGGTGGATCGCGTGACGGGGCGCGTGACCGCGCTGAAGCTGCCGGACTACGATCCAGGCGTGAGCCAGGTGAGCTGGTTCCGCGACTACGCGGCGTACTGCGGGTTGACGGCGACGGGCAAGAGCCTGTATGCGGTGGTGGCGCAGGTGGCGGCGCGCAAGCCGATGCTGGCGAAGAAACTCATGGCATTCGATGCAGCGAATCCGCCCGAGCCGGCGTGCGCGCGGCCGGATTGGCAGCGCGAGCCGCTGAAGATTACTTTTCACCCGGCGGGGAAAGATGCGGTGAGCTACGACCTGGTTCCCGGGTCGGCGGTGCTGGTGGAAGATACAGAAGATGAGGCAGAGACGCCGGAAGCGAGTAACTAGCGGGTCGGCGGATCGCCGACTCGGCGAGGCAGCTGAGATTCATGGCTTCCCACCCTTTTGCGATAAGGCTGCGAAAGGATGGGGCACCCGGCGGGTTAGCAAGTCAGCAGGTCAGCGAGCTGGCAGGTTAGCGAGTTAGCGGGGCATTGCGGTGAGAGGATTTCGGTAAAGCAACCGCAGATCCTTCGACTCCGTCCGCCGTGGCGACCTCCCCTGAGGATGACAAGCCATCTCCCGGTTGCAATTTACCTGGACTCATTTACCCGGACTCATTTACGTGGGCTCATTTGGCTGGGCTCATTACGTGGGCTCAGATGACAGACAATAGATAGAGCCGATGGAATCCTTCGACGAACTACTCAGGCAGGCGGAGACAGTGCACGGGCACTTGTGCGCGGGGCAGATTCTCGGCGTGCGCATGGCGCTGCTCGGATTGTCGCGGCTGGGGATCGGCGACCCGCGTGGGACGGACCGGAAGCGGCTGATCACGTATGTGGAGATCGACCGGTGCGCGACAGACGCAATCGGGCTGGTGACAGGATGCCGGCTGGGCAAGCGCGCGCTGAAGTTCCGCGACTGGGGCAAGATGGCGGCGACGTTCGTCAATCTCGAGACCGGCCGGGCGATTCGCATCGTTGCTGGGGAAGACTCGCGCGAGCTGGCGCAGAAGCTTTATCCGGAGCTCGAGAAAAAGCAACAGCAGATGCGGGCCTACCGGGAGCTGCCGGACGAAAAGCTGTTCAGCGAGCAGTGGGTGCGGGTTGCGATGGGCGAGGCCGAGATGCCGGGCAACCGCGGCCAGCGGCTGGCTTGCGCGCAATGCGGCGAGGGAGTGAACTTTGGCCGCGTGGTGAAGGTAAATGGCGAGACGCTGTGCATGCCGTGCGCCATTCCGGGGCAGCGGTATTGGGAGCTGGCGGAGCCGCCAGAATAGACATTTCGAGGCGCTGTCGCGCCTTGACACCGCAACGTCCGCACATTTCTTATCAGGGTTAGGCATTCTGCGGGTTTTCGGGAGCAAGTGTGTGATTTTGCTGGCCGGATTCCGGCGGATTTGCCGTGTCGAACAGGAAGCAGGCGGTGGTAGGGTTACGGCGCGCAAAAGCCGGGCGGTTTCAGGCATTGTGCGCGGGATGCAACGCTGGAGTCGCTGCAAACCCTCCTTCCAGGGCTGGCGCCGAAGGCGGCGCGAGCTCAAGCACCATTCCCGGAGACAAATTTTCCTTGTCAGGCGCCGGCAGCAAGGGCCGAGTGAGCCTGTGCCCTGAGGCGGCAGCAGCCGGCCGTGGGTTGAGCAAAGGACGCGAGCGAATTGATGAATGTTCTGGCGAGTTTTGCGTTGTGGGCGGTGACACCACCGATGGGATCGGGAAGCAGCTTGATCTCCATGCTGCCCATCCTGCTGTTTATTCCGCTGCTCTATTTCCTCATGATCCGGCCGCAGCAGAGGCGGCAAAAGCAGTGGCAGAGCATGCTCTCCAGCATCAAGACAGGCGACCGGGTGACGACCTCGGGTGGGATTCGCGGCATCATTCTTTCGATCAAGGACGACTCGTATATTATTCGCGTTGCGCCCGACAACCTGAAGCTGGAAGTGGCCAAAACCGCCATCGCTTCAGTGACCACCGAGGAGAGCTCCTCGAACTCCTAAGTCCCAGAGCAGAGAAGTGAGATGAAGAAGAACCTCAGAAACAAGATTGTGCTGATCCTGGCTTTCCTGCTGGTTTGCCTGTACGGAATCTTTGGAATTCCCAAAGGCGTGACGGGCAAGGATCTGCTGGCCGCGATGACCAACCGGATCCACCTGGGGCTGGACCTGCAGGGTGGTGTGCACCTGATTCTGCAAGTGCAGGTTGCCGAAGCGGTAGGCGCGGAGACCGACTCGACGGTTCAGTCGATCGAATCGGACATGCATAAAGGCAACCTGAGCTTTTCGCAGGTGGTGAAGCCGGACCCAAAGAAGCCGGACACGATCCAGATCCAGGGCACTTCGACGGGGCAATCGAGCGGCATCAGCACGCTGCTGGATGAAAAGTATTCGAACGAGTACGACGTAAGCGGCGGCGGGAGCGAGACCTCATTCACGCTGACGATGAAACCGGTGTATGAGCACGATCTCGACGAACGGACGGTGCAGCAGGCGATCGAGACGATCCGCGACCGCGTGGACGAGCTGGGCGTGAGGGAGCCGGAGATCGCACCCTACAGCCTGGGCCAGAACCAGATTCTGGTGGAGCTGCCGGGCGTGAGCGACCTGGATGAGGTGAAGCGGATTATCCAGTCGACAGCGCGGCTGGAGATTCATGCCGTTGTGGGTGACGGCCAGAGCTTCCCCAGCGAACAGGCTGCACTGGCCAGCGTGGGCGGTACGCTTCCGCCGGACCAGATGATTGTGCCCTGCCTGGGGGAGATGGCGTGCGGCAGCGATCCCAACACGGTGTTCATTCTGGAGCGCGCGCCGGTGGTCGCCGGTACTGACTTCCGCTCCGCGGTTCCGACGACCAACCAGAACACGGGCCAGCAACAGGTGAGCTTCACCTTGACCGACGAAGCCGGCGAAAAGTTCTGGAGCTACACCAGCGCCAATGTCGGCAAATATATGGCAGTGGTGATGGGCGACCACGTGCGCAGCGACGCGGTGATCAAGGAAGGGATTCACGACACCGGTGTGATCGAGGGCAGGTTCAGCCAGGAAGAGGTTACGCTGCTCTCGAAGATGCTGCGCACGGGCGCGCTACCGGCCTCGCTCAATTTCCTCGAAGACCGCACTGTGGGCGCATCGCTGGGAGCGGATTCGATTCGCGAGGGCGTGACCTCGGCGATCGTCGGCGTACTGGTGGTAATGGCTTTTATGCTGATCTACTACCGCAGCTCGGGCGTCAACGCGGACCTGGCGCTGTTCCTGAACCTGATTATTCTGCTCGGGTTCATGGGCTACTCGGGAGCGACGCTGACGCTGCCGGGAATTGCGGGCGTGATCCTGACGATCGGCATGGGCGTGGACTCGAACGTGCTCATCTTTGAGCGAATCCGAGAAGAGATTCGCGCCGGCAAAGCGGCATCGGCGGCGGTGGACCAGGGATTTGCGCATGCGTGGGTCACGATCGTCGACACGCACGTAACAACGATTGTTTCGGCAGCAATCCTGTTCCTGTTCGGAACCGGGCCGGTGAAGGGTTTCGCGACTACGCTGACCTTCGGTCTGCTGGCCAACCTGTTCACGGCGGTTTATGTGTCGCGTGTGATCTTTGAGGCGCATTTGAACAAGCTGAAGCCCGGCGAGATGGTTTCGATCTGAAGACAGTGAGTAGGGAGTAGTGAATAGGGAATAGTAAGACAGGGCTAAGGGCAAAGAGCCGGGAGCGCAGAGCATCCGGCAGGCAAGAAGGGAAGAGAAGCAGTGGAATTTTTTCGCGGCGTCAATGTGAACTGGCTGGGGTACAAGTGGTACTTCTTGGCCTTTTCTCTGATCTTCAGCGTGGCCGGCATTGTGAAAATGAGCTGGAACTGGACGCATACCGGCACACCTGTGCCGTTGAGCATCGACTTTCGCGGCGGCACCGAAGTGCAGGTGCAATTCCAGCAGCGGCCGGATATCGACGCGATCCGCAGAGCGACCGATGCGGCAGGGCTCAAGGACGCGCGCATCCAGCCTTACGACGAGGCGAGCCTGAACGAGGTGCTGATCAGCGTACCCGAGGTGACGAACGAGAACTCGCTCGACGCGGGCCGGCAGGAGATTGTGAACGCCCTGCACGCGCACTACAACAATCCATTCGATGACAGCGGGATCAAGGTGGATGCGGTGGGCGCGACCGTAGGCAAGCAGCTGGAACAGCAGGCGCTGAAGGCGACTCTGCTTTCGATGGCGGGCATGCTGGTGTATCTCTGGTTCCGCTTCCAGCTGATCTACGGTGTTGCGGCGGTGGTGGCGTGCTTTCATGACACGCTGATCACGATTGGCGCGTTCGCGCTTACAGGACGCGAGATCAGTCTGACGGTGATTGCGGCCATCCTGACGCTGATCGGCTACTCGATGAACGACACGATCGTAGTCTTCGATCGCATCCGGGAAAATCTCCGTATCAGCCGCCGGGAGCCGCTGCAAGACGTGGTGAACCGCAGCATCAACCAGACGCTTAGCCGGACGGTGCTGACGTCGGGGCTGACGTTTCTCACCGTGCTGTCGCTGTTCATCTTCGGCGGCGAGGTGTTGAACGGATTCTCCTTTGCGCTGGTGGTGGGCATTCTCATTGGAACCTACTCATCGATCGCGGTTGCGGCGCCCATGCTCGTAGCGTGGCAGCAGTTCCGCGCAGGCAAGGGCAAGGCTGCGGCGCTGCCGGCTGCGCGGCGCTCGAAGACTTAGCAGCGCTAAAGGGCGAGGCAAATCACGACGAGTGGCCGAAAGTCGGACACAACGCGCTCGATTTGAGTTAAGAACTTCAAACGAAGTGGAGATGCACGCCGGACCACAGGCAACACGGGGGTTACGATCGGCGTCAGTATCTTCAGCGGTGCGTGGATTGCTGATTTGAGACCTGGCCACGCGGTCCAGCCGGATGAGTTCCATCTTAGAACGCTGGAAATTGCACCACATTTGCAGCACTCTTTGCAGCAAACGCTCTCTGTCTGATAAGGTGGTCACACTTCTATAAGGGGCATGCATCGCCGGGAACATTTAGTCCGCGTGCGGTGTCTAAAAATAGAAGTAACCAAACCCGATCTCGAGGTTGGCCATGTTTGAAGATTCCACATTTGAATCCGGAAGCAGGATCAAGACAAAGAGCGGCCGATGGATGTTAGTCACCGGCGGAGTCAATGCCGGCATCCTTATTCTGCTGATTCTCATTCCTCTGATCTATCCTGAAGCGCTTCCGACCGCGCTGATGGCAACCGTTCTTACTGCTCCTCCACCGCCTCCACCGCCCCCGCCGCCTCCGCCGCCTCCAGAGATTCACGTGGTTCACGTGCAGTCGGAGATGATGAACAACCAGCTGACAGCGCCGACCAAGATTCCGCACAACATCCAGATGGTGTCCGAAAAGGAAGCTCCGCCGTCCAACTTTGGCGTGGCGGGAATGGATGGCATGGGCGGCAGCAGCAACGGCGTGATGGGCAGCATGTTCGGCAGCGGCAACGCGCCGAAGGTGCAGGCCGCGCCCCCCAAGAAGGTGAACATTTCGGCCGGCGTATCGCAAGGTTTGCTGTTGCAGAAGACCTCGCCGACCTACCCGCCAATCGCCAAGGCGGCGCGCGTATCGGGAACGGTGGTGCTGCAGGCCACGATCTCGAAGACGGGCACGATCCAGAACCTGAAAGTGGTGAGCGGCCCGGCGATGCTGCAACAAGCCGCGCTGGACGCGGTGCGGCAGTGGCGCTACCGGCCTTACCTGCTGAACAACGAGCCTGTGGAGGTGGATACCACCGTGAACGTGGTCTTCACCCTTGGTGGATAATTTGATCTCTCGCTCCCTGCCGCTGTCTGGCAGGGAGTTTTGCTTTTTGACCTGAATGCCCAATCCGCGTTGGCCGCATTCCTTAAAATTGCCCGAATTGCCGGGTGCATCTCAGTCCAAAAGAATCTCCTTAGGAGGAACGATTCGTGATTCTCGCTCAGCTCTCGCATTACGCTTCGCACACGTTTAACAGCCTGGCGATGTTCCAGGACGAGCAGACCGTCGGCTTCAGCCCGTTGCAGCTGTGGAGCCACATGGCATGGATGGCGCGCTCGGTGGCCATCGTTCTGTTCATCGAGTCAGTCTGGTCGCTGGCGGTGATGATCGACCGCTACCTCTATTTCTCCGCGGCCCGCAAGCAGTCGCGCGAGTTCGCACCCAAGGTTGCCGGCGCGCTGAAGGACAGCAAGCTGGAGGAGGCGATCAAGATCGCCGACCGCAACAAGAAATCGCACCTGGCGGAAGTGGTCACGGCCGGCCTGCAGGAGTTCCGTGCGTCCTCCGGCCAGGCAACGGATGAGACCATTGCCAGCGCCGGCCGGGCACTGGAGCGCGCCGAAGCCATTGTGCACGCCAAGCTGAAGAGGGGACTGTCGGTGCTGGCAACGATCGGCTCCACGGCTCCGTTCGTCGGCCTGTTCGGCACCGTGGTCGGCATTCTGCACGCGTTCGACGCCATCGCCACCCAGAAGACCTCGGGTATCGGCGCCGTCGCAGGCGGAATCTCCGAAGCTCTCGTGACCACCGCGTTCGGTTTGCTGGTGGCCATCCCCGCCGTGATGGCGTTCAACTATTTCACCGGCCGAGTGGAGGCGTTCGACGTAGAGATGGACAACTCCTCGAGCGAGCTGGTGGACTACTTCATCAAGCAGAGCCACAAGCGCTAAAAGCGAAGCGGCTTGGTGCTTGAGCGAGATTTTCGCGGGGCGGCGGAGCAAAGCTCTTCCGCCCGGCGGTTTGATGTTCGCGCGGGTTGCTTGAATTGGAAGAAATCCGGACCGTTTCCGGCATAAAAAATCAAACGCACGGAGCCCAGCAAATGGCAGTCGCAGTTCGTGATGAAGGACGTAAAGTAAATTCGAACATCAACGTGACACCGATGGTGGACGTGATGCTGGTGTTGCTCATTATTTTCATGGTCATCACGCCGATGTTGCAGAACAAGGTGCAGATCGACATGGCCAAGGTGGAGAATCCCACGTCGATGCCCGACGCCGACAAGGACGACGCGATCGTGATTGCGGTGACGCGCGACGGTGCGGTGTTCCTGGGCCAGAACAAGGTGGATCCCAGCCAGCTGGGAAGCCTGGTTCGCGACAAGCTGCAGGACAAGACCGACAAGACGGTCTACGTCCGGGCAGATGCGCGCGCACAATATAAGAGCGTGGAAGACGCCATCGACGATGTGCGCACGGCCGGCGTAGAAGAAGTGGGCCTGCTGACGCAGAAGCGCGAACTCGGAGAAGCGGGCGGCGAGTAGGGGCGGCCAAAGAGAGCGGGCCGCGAGAATTGATCGGACGATTTCAAAGGAAATTGAGGAGTTGAAGCCATGGCATTTTCAACTGGCGGCGGTAGTGGCGCGATGGGCGAAATCAACGTCACGCCGATGATCGACATTCTGCTGGTGCTGCTGATCATCTTCATGGTCATCGTCCCGGTGACCCCCAAGGGACTGGATGCGCTTGTGCCGCAGCCGCCCAAGAACCCGCAGCAACAGCCGCCGCAGAACGACCGCACGATCGTGGTGCAGGTGATCTATCACGCCGGCCAGCAGCCGACGTACAAGATTAACGAGACGGACGTGAACCACGCGGACTTGCTGCCGAAGCTGACCGAGATCTACGCCAACCGCGCCGAGCGCGTGATGTTCGTGAGGGGCGACGATGATGTGAACTTTGCCTACGTCGCGGACGTGATCGACATCGGCAGGGCCGCGAACGTGGATCACATCGGACTGATGACGCCGAAGATCCAAGAGGGCCAGTAGCGGGGACTCGCCGGCGTCACAAAGAAATTTGCTTCGGGCGCTAGGTGCTAGAATTGCGATTTTGGTTATGGTTGCCCCGTCCGCAGCCGGTTGCAAAGGACGATGTGCGCGGCCCGAGAGCCGGCGCCTTAAGGAGAAGATAAGAAAATGAATGGTACAGCACGTTATTGGGCGCTTGGGGTTGCGTTGACCTGCACGGTGCTCGGGATGAGCGGGTGCAATCAGCTTGAGGCCCGCGACCACTTGAACAAGGGAGTGGAAGCCTACAAGAGCGCTCACTACGAAGAGGCGATCGACCATTTCCAGAAGGCGACCGAGCTGGACCCGAACCTGCCGATGGCGAAGACCTACCTGGCGACGGCACTGGCGCAGAACGTCGTTCCGGGGATGGACACGCCGGACAATCTGAAGACGGCCAATCAGGCCATCGACATCTTCAAACAGGTGCTGACCACCAATCCGAACGACGTGAACAGCATGAAGCAGATCGCGGGCATTTATTTCAGCGTGAAGCAGCTGGACAACGCGGAAGAGTGGCAAAAGAAGGTGCTGGCTGTCGACCCCAAGGATCCCGAGGCGGCGTATACGGTCGGCGTGATCGATTGGACCAAGGCGCACGAGAACACGCTGAAAGCGCTGCAGGATGCGGGCCTGAACGACGACGGCAAAGGTAATGTGAAGGCTCCCAAGAAGGTGATGGAGCCGCTGGCGGCGGAGAACAAGCCGCTGGTGGACGAAGGGCTGCAGTACCTCAACGAGGCGGTGCAGAACCGGCCCAACTACGACGACGCGATGGCGTATCTGAACCTGATTTACCGCCGCAAGGCCGACGTGGACTACGGCAACAACGCGGCCGTGACCGAGGACCTGGCGCAGGCCGACAAGTGGCGCACCGACGCGATGGATACCCGCAAGGCGAACGAGAACAAGAAAAATCAGGGCCCAGGCGGCATCACGATGGATTCGAGCGGCCAGTTGAAGTGAGCTGGCTCAACCGGCAATACCACACGGCCTTCGCAGAGCGCGGAGGCCGTTTCTCTTTGTGAGGGAGTTTTCTGTGCACGATCCGTTTTGCGTTCCGCGCCTCGCTGTTCTTTTCGTTACATGCTTTTGGGTCTCCACTTCTTTGGCGCCGGGCCAGGAGATAGCTCGTCCCGCTGCGGCTGAAGCGGCGCGGGCCGCGGACGGCATGACAGCGCACAACGATCGGGAAACGCTTGTAGTGACGGTATGCAGCGATTCCGTTCTGCATGTGACGGCGCGGCCGGTTGGCGCGTCGGCTGCGGCCGAGGATCAGCCGTGGATGCTGCCGCGGGAGCAGGCGTGCTCAGGCGCGGCCTTCGAGTTCACCCAGTCAGGCACGCCTGGTGGCGGTGCGGCGACCACGCCCGCAGGCGTCACGGTGACGCTGACCACGGCGAAACTGGCGGTGACGCTGGCGCTGCGCGACGCGAGCCTGAGTTTCAAGACGGCAAGCGGCGAGGCGCTGACCCATGAGCGGCCGAATCTTCCGCGGACTTATCTCAAGTCGGAGGCCACGGGACTCTACCATGTCGAGGATCGATTCGGGCCCGATGCGAGCGAAGCGCTCTATGGGCTCGGGCAGCACCAGAACGGGATGTTCAACTATCGCGGCGCAACGGTGGAGCTGGGGCAGAACAACACCGACATTGCGATTCCGCTGCTGGTCTCAAGCAAGGGCTACGCCATCCTGTGGAACACAGCATCGTTCAGCTATGCGGACAACCGATTTCCGCTGGAGCTGAACCTGGAATCGATGGCCGCTCCGCAGATCGATTTTTACCTGCTTTATGGGCCAGAGATGGACACGATCGTGCACGAATACCGCACGCTCACCGGGCATGTGCCGCTCTTCGCCGAGTGGGCCTACGGGCTGTTTCAGTCGAAGGACCGCTATAAGACGCAAGACGAGAAGCTGGCGGTCGCGGCGGGCTATCGCGAACGGCACATCCCGATGGATGGGCTGGTGCAGGACTGGTACTGGTGGAAGGAGGGCGGCAAGGGCGATCCGGTGTTCAACTCCGGCTACACCGACGTGCCGGCGGAGCTGAAGACGCTGCATGACGAGCATGTGCACGCGATGATCTCGGCGTGGGCCCTGATGGATACGAGCGCCGCGAACTACAAACAGATGGCCGCGCAGGGCTTCGACGTGCCGGGCGCGCAGGTGTACGACCCGACAAATCCCGCGGCGGCGGATTTTTTCTGGAACCAGTTCGTGGGCAAGCTGTTCGCGCAGGGGTGGGATGCTTTCTGGCTGGACAGCTCAGAGCCGGAAGAGGCGTGGCCGCACGTCGGCGACGCGATTCTGCGCGACAAGCAGCTGCACATCGGGCCGGGACTGGAATACACGAACATCTTTCCTTTTGCGCACACCGGCGACGTGGCGGCGCGATGGAAGGCGACAGGCACGGACAAGCGCGTGTTCCTGCTGACGCGCTCGGCGTTCCTGGGCCAGCAGCGCAATGGAGCAGCTGTGTGGTCAGGCGACGTGTATAGCAGCTGGTGGGCGCTGCGGCGACAGGTGCCGGCAGGGCTGAACTTCGCGCTGTCGGGTTATCCCTACTGGACGACGGACATCGGTGGCTATCATCCAACGGCAATTGTCGCGGACAAGGCAGCGTACCAGGAGCTGTACACGCGGTGGTTCGAGTATGGCGCGTTCTGCCCCGTCTTCCGGACGCATGGGCATCGCGACAATAACGAGCTGTGGACCTACGACGAGGTGCTGCCGGCGCTGGTGGCTATCGACCGGCTGCGCTACCGGCTGATGCCGTATGTGTATTCGCTGGCGTGGAAGGTGACGAGCGAGGATTACACCATCCAACGGCCGCTGGTGATGGATTTCCGCAAAGATCCGGCGACGTGGGAGATAGGCGATCAGTTCTTGTTCGGGCCCGATCTGCTGGTGAGCCCGGTGCTGACCGAGCACGCAACGTCACGCACGCTGTACCTGCCCGCCGGCCTAGCGTGGTACGACTTCTGGACGGGTGAGCGGACGGAGGGTGGACGAGAGGTGACGGCGCCCGCGCCGCTGGAGCGCATTCCGCTTGCGGTGCGGGCGGGATCGATTCTGCCGATGGGTCCGGCGATCGAATATGCGGGGCAGGCAAGCGATCCCATCGAGCTGCGCGTATATGCGGGCGCGGATGCCGAATTTGCTTTGTACGAAGACGCGGGAGACGGCTACGGCTACGAGCACGGCGCCCGTGCGGTGATTCCGCTGCACTGGAATGACGCGGCGCGCACGCTCACGATTGGCGCGCGCGAGGGAAGCTTCCCGGGGATGAAGGCTGAGCACACGTTCAACGTGGTGATGGTGGCGGTGGGGCACGGCGTGGGAGGGGATGCGACGGCCGCGCCGGACCGGACGATCCATTATTCCGGAGCTGAGGCGCAGGCGAAGTTCTAAGCCGCTTGCGCGGGCGGCTACTGGCCGCCCTGCTTGAGAATCTGCTCGGCGAGGAAGTTGCGCACGCGCGCTTCATCCTGGAGCTGCTCGAGATAAGCGGTCTGCAGCAACTGCTCCTGGCGGTCATGCAGCCGCTGATGAATCTCCTGGCGCACGCGTGGATCGGTGAGCTCGCGCTGGCCGGCGGGCTCGCGGGAGATGAGCTTGTAGATGGCGTAGGCCTCGACCTTGTGGCCGGGACCGGGATCCGGTACCGGCATCGGCGGGGTGAACTGGTCGGGCCTGAGCTTGCTGATCGCGTCGTAGACCTCGGGATCGGCGTGGAGTTGCGATTCGCGCACGAATCCCATATCGCCGCCTGTGGATGCGGTGTTGGGATCCTCAGAGTAGTTTGCCGCGACGGTTGAGAAGTCCTGGCCGCTTTCGAGGCGATTGTACAGCGCATCGATCTTCTTTTTCGCATCGGCCTCGCTGGTCGCCTTGTTGTTCTGCGGATTGTTGGCCTGCTGCGCGGGCGCCGCGGCCGCGACGATCTGCGCGATGTGATACTGCGGCTCAATGAGATCGAAGTCGGCCTTGTGCGTGTTGTAGTAGGAGGCGATCTCCGCGTCCGTGACGTTGATGCGGGATTCAATCTGCTTGTTGATGAGCTTCTCGCGCGTGAGCCCGCGGCGCAACTCGCGCTTGTAGTCGTCCAGCGAGAGATTGCGCTGCTTGAGCATGTTCTCAAACTGGTCTTCGGTGTAAGGCGCTTTGATCTCGGTGAGCTTGGCGTTCACATCCTCGTCGCTGGCGGTGAGGTTGAGCTTGGCCGCCTGCTGCTGCAGGATTTCGTCCTGAATCATCTGGTGGAGGACATTGAGGCGGCGGATGTCGGCCTCCTGCGACGACGGCGGTGGAGGGCCGCCCTCCAGGCTGATCTGGTAGTTCGTTTCCAGCTCGGAGCGAAGGAGTTCCTTGCCGTTTACCGTTGCGACCACGTCAGCAGGTGTGGCGCGATGGCAACCGGACGAAGCGAGGAGTGCAGCGCCGCACGCGAAAAGAAGCGCGGCAAAACGAACACGTGGTGCAAAAACAGCCGAGACTTGCAAGATCAACTCTCCTGCCGGGCTTCGAGGAGCCCCGGCATTCAAGGATAAATCGCGAAACCGGCCTTGGCATAGCCCCTTTCAAACCGGCCCATAACACCGATACCGGCCGCGTACTATTTGCTGTCGCCGGAGGGCGCGGCGGCAGGCTTCGTTGCGGGCGTTACCGGGGCGGCCGCGGGTGGCATCGGAGGCGGCTGCTCGCCGGCGGCGAGAAGCGCGCGATCGATCGCCATCCAAAGCTGATCCTGCGGAACTGCGCCGCCGTTCAAGCGCTCACCGTTGACGAAAACCGCCGGCGTGCCATCGAGGTCGAGGTCTTCGGCGAGCTTCACTGAGGCCTTGATCTGCGTTTCATCCTGCTTCGCCATGCAGGCGTTCAACTTTGCCTCATCGAGCTTGCCGAGCGTGGCCTCCTGGCGCGCGATGCGATCGAGCGCGGCATAGCTCTTCGCGGGATCGCGATCTTCGCCGCTCACTTCCTGCCCGTGCGCGTGGAGATAGTCGACGTACTTCCAATAAATCTCGCCGCTCTGCCCGGCGAGGCAGTTGGCGTCGACCGCGGCGTGCATGGCCCAGGGATGCAGCTCAGTCAGCGGATCGTCCTTGTAGACGTAGCGGACGAGATCCTTGTAGCGGTCGAAGGTGGCAGGAAAGAGCTCCTGGTGCATGCGCGCGCAGAATGGGCACTCGAGATCGTCGAAGTTGACGACGGTGACTTTCGCGGCGGGATTGCCGCGAACGGGACGGCCCGCAACGGGCACGGTGTCAGCGGGATCTTTGGTGAGATCGTAGGCGTTCATCTGCACCAGCTTGGTGCCGTCGGTGGAGACGAGAAAGTTGATGACCTGCGATTTGGTGTTGTGCGAGAGCGTAATGGGCAGTGTGCTGTAGCCTGCGAACTCGCTGGGCGTGCGCGCACCGACCTTCACGTCGACGTCCGCAGGAAGACTGTACTGGTTGCGAACCAGAACTTCAATGCGCCGGTTGAGCGCAGGATCGGGCGCCGGAGACGGCGGCGCGCTTTGCGCCCTGCAGCCCGCAGAAAAGCCGAGAAGCAACAATCCGGCCAGGAAACGACGATGCAGCAATGGGTTTTTCCTCTTAGAAAGGATAACGCAGAGGTTGGGTAAGACAGCCGAAATCGCGGGGTTGGCAGGCGGGGACGGCGGCAGGTCGGCGAGTCAGCAAGTCGGCGAGTCAGCAGGTCGGCGAGTTGGCCAGCCGGGACGTTAGCCAATCAGACTCATACCGGGCGCGGGCTAGTATGCCGGGGGAAGCATGGGGTCGCGGAAGACGGAGTTGGAGCGCCGGATGTCGCCGACGGCGCCGAAGTTTGCCAGAGTGAAGCTGTAAAGCCATTGCGTCTCATCGCGGCTGGTGGTGCCGATGGTGCCGAGCTCGAAGCGCCGGTAGCCGAGCGTGAGTCCGCAGCAATCCCAGTTGTAGACGGCCTGCACGCCGGCATACTGCACCTGGTGCTCGACGAAGTCGTAGCCGCCATTGATGGCCAGGTTGAAGCCGTTGCCGCTCGGCTTGCCGATCTCGAGGAAGGGCTGTAGCTGCTGGCTCTTGATGGTGGAGGGTCCGCTGCCGTTGATGCTTTCATCGACGGCATTCAGCAGAGCGTGGCCCACACCGAGCGTGGTGTTGCCGAAGCTGTAACCCGCGAAGAGATTGTCGGCGTCGAACTGGCCGCGAATCGTGTCGTAGTCGAGATCCCATTGCACGCGCAGGTTGTCAACGGCCTGAAATCGGAGGCGAGAGATAATGGGCGCAAGATTGCGCGGCGAGGTGAGGAACGCGGCGGCGGTGAGATTGAGCGTGGAGTCGAAGACGTTGCGGCGGCCGGGAATGAGCGCGCCGCCAAAGTTGGGATCGATGAAGTACTCCTGTGCGATCTCCCAGGTCGCCCACTCGCGCGCAGGCGGAGTGCATTCGCCGGCGGGCTTTTCACTCTGCGCGCGCTGCGTCTCCCCGAGTCCCTGCGTCTCCTGGGTGTCTTGAGCGCCGTCGTCGTCATCCGAGCCGTCGGATTTGCACGGCCGTGGAGTGGTGGGCCGCAGGTAGAAGCGCTGCGTGAGCGTGAAGCCGGCCTCGTTCACGTTGGTGGCGATGTCAGTGGTGTCGAAGAGAAGCGCATTGCGCGCCGTGGGGCCGATGCCGCCGACGTAGCGGTAGTTGATCTCGGGCTCGATGACGTGGCGCAACTCGCGATGGAAGAAGGGAAGGACGAAATCGCGCTCGAGCTCAGGCGCACGGATGTCGATGGCGGCTTCAAGATCGGTGCGGTTGAGCGGGGTGTGGCTGATGATAGGAATCTCATGCGTGGGCGAGAGATTGGGAATCTGGCTGATGGTATAAGCGGTGTCACGCACGGCGGCTTCGGGAACGAAGCTCCAGCCGCCAAGGGTGAAGGGCGCGGAGATGTGCGGATAAAGATCGAGCCGGCCGACGTTGCGCGAGTGGAAGAACGGCTCAGAGCGATTGAGAAAGCCGAGCGAGGAACCGAGACCCCAATAGAGCGGCGAATTGCCGAGCGGGCGGTCGAGGATGTCGTAACGCAAGAGCGGCAGGCGGAGGATTTTGACCTCGTTGCCGTTGGTGGTGTTGGCGAAGGACTGGAAGCGGTCGAGCCAGAGCGAAGGTACGAAGCCGTCGTGCTGGTGCGTAATCACCACATCGCTTGCCACCTCAGAGCTGATGGCCTGCGAGTAGTTATCGTCGAAGACGAGGCGATAGACGTAGCTCGACAGGTACTCCATTGTTCCGGAGACGCGGGTGCGGTCCGTGAGGTCCTTGCGGCCGAGCACCGTGACGTCAACGCCGCCCTGGTTGACGAGCTCATAGCCGACTGGGCCGGCGAGCTTGTCCTGCGGTTGGACGGCGCCACTCGAAGCCAGCGTGTTGCCGATTTCTTCTTCGATGCCGCGATCGAGCAGGGCATTCCAGCGCGCGATGAGGTGATCGAGACCCGGACCCTTGTAGCGGAAGTCGCCATTGGGGGCCCAGCCGCGCTTGCTGTAATATTCCGAGCCGATCACGGTATCCATGCTGCGGTTGATGGCCCAGTAGATCTGCTCGCCGAAGGTATAGCCACGGATCGAGGAGCCGTTGCTGATGACGGGCGTGAGCAGGCCGCTGGCGCGCGGGGTGTCATTGGCGGGATGGTGGAGATAGGGAAGGTAAAAGATTGGGATGCCGAGAAACTCAAAAAACGCGTTGGAGGTGGACGCCTTGTTGTCGTCGAGGTTGATGGAGTGGGCGATGATGCGCCAGTCAGGGCGGGGCAAGCGGCAGTTCGTCATGGAACCGTCGACGATGCGGTAGCGGTCTTCGCCCAGCTGCAGCAGGACACGGCCGGAGAAGATCAGCGGATTGGGTGTGGAGTATACGACGGTGTGGCCGAGCGCGCGCACGCCTTGCGAGCCGCTCACGTTGTAGTAGCGCGCGGTGTGCATGTTGAGGCGCATGTCGCCGTGCGTGGCGTTGATGAGCACGTCATTGGGGCCGCCGGCGACTTGCAGATGGCCATCGGCTTCGACTTCGGTGGTTTGGCGGTTATAGGTCGCGGAGTCGGCGCGGATGACGTAGTCGCGATAGTGAATAACGACGTTGCCGGTGAGGGTGAGCGTATCGCCTGCCCACTGCTGGCGGCCCGCTTCCCAGTCGAGGGGAGTTCCGGTTGCGGGCGTGGGCTCGGGAACAGCGAGAGGAACGGTCTCCTGGCCGGGATCGTCGGGCAGAGTAGCGGAATCGGCGGTTGCAGAGGCCTGGCGAGAGCCTTGCGTCTCACCTTGCGGGGATGGTACCGAGTTGGTTAACACCTGGGCGTTCAGCGCCAGCCGCAAGCCGCCGAGCAAGGTGATAAACAGTAGAAAGCGAGAACGCATTCCTAGTCCAGGACCGGTGTAAGGCTCAGCATAACAAAGCTAGCTATATGGAATGGACGCACTCACAAGCCCTCTGGTAGGTCGAGAATCCGGATTCAATTCGCGCCGCCGGAGCGGTCTCCGCGGCCTTGGCAGATCTCTCTCCTTAATTGAGTTGCTTTGGAATTGCAACCGGGTTAGCCGGCTTGGCGGACGTGCCTGCGCGGATATTCCACGCATCCATACAGAACCGAAGGCACAACGGAAGGAATCGTAGAGACGTGAGCACACTCTCCACTACCCATCTTTACCCCTCGTGGAAGCTCGAAGTGAACCGGCGCGTTGCCGACCACATGAGCCGCAAGAATGCAACGGCTGGAGACGCGGAGATGCATAACGGAGGGCGCCAGCCGCGCGCCGGTCGGGCCGCGCAGGCCGCTGCACGCGTGGCTGCGCGCTATGCGAATGCGCCAAGCTACAGCCAGGTGCTGGCCGAAGAGGCACGCGCCGCGATGCGCGCCGCCGAGGCCGCGCAGATGGCCGCGGAGGACGCGCATGCAGCCGTGCAGATGGTTCTGGACGAGCTGGAAGCGGCGGCTCCGCAGGCCAAAAACGAGCCGCATCTGGCCGTCGAATCGTACAATGCGATTCAGCCGGCGATCGAGACGGCGGCCGGAACGGTGGCGGCGAGCGGAACGCAATTGCGGGCGCCGCAGGGAGCCCAGCGTTTGAGGGATGATGGGAGCGAGGGTGCGGTGATCGAGTGGCACGACATGGTTCTGCCGGAAGCGGACGGCAGGATTCAGGGCGCGCAGGTACAGACTGGCGGCGCGAACCTGATCCAGTTTCCGCGCGAGATGGTGGCCACGCGCAGGCTGCGGCCGCGGCGCGTGGAAGGGCCGCTGGCTGCGACCGAGTCGGGACCGCAACTGAGCATTTTCGAAGTCGATCCCGGGGCAATCAGCCTGGAGCCGGCGATAGCCCCCGCAAACGAGCAGGCAGCGCCGGAGTGGATGCGCGCGGAGCGGGCGGCGGCTGTGGCCGAACCGCAGCCGCAGGTTGAAAAAGTAGCCTCATCACGCGTCCACGAGCCGGTGGTGGTCGATCTCGCTCCGGCGAGCCGGCGGTGGCTGTCGACCCTGGTGGACGGCACGCTGACGCTGGTGGGATTTCTTGCAGTCGTGATGCTGGCCACGTGGAGCGGCGCTGTGTTCTCAAGCCTCCGGGTCGCCGAAGTCTGCGGAGCGCTCATGCTGTTGCTGGTGACCGCGGGATACCAGATGGCGTTTTTCTCGTTGATGAAGGCGACCCCCGGGATGTGGTACGCGGGCATCGGGCTGTGCACGCTGGACGGGAAGGTTCCGATGAAGAACCAGCGCTACGCGCGGCTGGTTGCCCTGCTGCTGTCGGTGCTGCCGATGGGGCTGGGGCTGGCGTGGGCGCTGTTCGACGAAGACCGGCTCACGTGGCATGACCGGCTGTCGGGAACGTATCTGAGAATGCGGTGATTTGGGCGCTAGCCCTTTATTACGCCCTTCGCCTCGAGTGCGCTGTACGCTGCGCCGATCAATCCGGTTTCGTCATCAGGCGGCAGAATCTCCAGCGAAAAACTTTGCAAGGGGCTCATACGGGCCATGGTTTCCAAATGGCTGCGCAGCAGCGGCAACTCGAGAAAGCCGACATTCTTGCCGGTGAAATAAAACCGGCCCGGCCCGGCGAGATGGATGAACGATGAGGTGGCCGCGGCAAGCGCGCAGTGCCAAAGGTCGACGAACTCGCGGCAGCGGGTGTCGCCCTGCCTGGCGTGGGCGAAGACTTCTTCGGGCTCGAGATCGAGAAAGCGCAGTCGCATGGCGCGGTAGCCCATGATGCCCTCGAGATGGCCGACGCCGCCGCAGCCGCAATATTTCTCCTTGGGATCGAGAGTGACGGTAATGTGGCCGCCCTCCCAGACGCCTTCGGCGTGTGGCCAGCGGCCATAGCCGATGCCATTGCCAATCGCCCACACGCGGGTGAGCTGGTCGAGGCGGCCGCGCGTGAAGGCGACTCCCGCGGCGAGGGCATCGGCATCGTTGGCAACGTGCACTGGCGCGGAGATGCCACGGCCTTCGAGGGCTTGAGCGAGCTTTTCTCCCAGATGTGTCCCCTTGAGCTGAGGCAAATTCGGCGACTCCTCGACGACGCCGGCGCGAACGTATCCGGGAACGGCGACGCCGATGGCCTGCACAGGATTTTTTTCGCTGACCGTCCCGGATTTCGTCAGCTCTTCGATAAGCCCCGCGATCAAGTCCATCACATCGCCTGAAGGCATGGAGGCCAGTGACTCCTGCGTGCCGGGGTCGGTGGGATAGCGCAGCACTTTGCCCGCCAAGTGCTGATCTTCCAGCCGGGCGGCGACGAGATGATCGGTCATGACGACGCCGATCGCGGTAGTCATAACTCCCTCCGTGGGAAAAGGCACAATCGATTGCCGGCTAACTTTCGCGGCGCACGACAGCGCCGATTAGTTCGACTGATAGCGAATCAACCGGCCGAGCCCATTGAAAGCTGCCACCTTGTAGCACTCGGCGAGCGTGGGATAGTTGAAGACGGTCTCGATGAAGTAGTCAACCGTGCCGTCCAGCGTCATGACTGCCTGGCCGATGTGCACCAGCTCGCTTGCGCCTTCGCCGATGATGTGAACGCCGAGCACCTTGCGCGTGTCCCGGTGGAAGATGAGTTTGAGCCGGCCGGTGGTGTCGCCGCGAATCTGGCCGCGCGCGACCTCGCGATAGTAGGCCATGCCCACTTCATAGGGAACGTCCTCGCCGGTGAGCTGCTCTTCAGTCTTGCCGATGAAGCTGATCTCGGGGATGGTGTAGATGCCGTAAGGATAGAAACTGGGATTCGATCTCGCCGCGTGATCGTCAAAGGCGCGCGCGGCGGCGATGCGGCCCTGCTCCATAGAGACCGAGGCCAGCGAAGGAAAGCCGACGACGTCGCCAACGGCGAAGATATGCGGGACTTTGGTCTGGTAGTGCTCATCGACCGCGATGCGGCCGCGGTTATCGGCTTCAAGACCGGCCGCGGCGAGATTGAGGTCGTCGACATTGCCCTGACGGCCGACGGCATATAGGAGCGCGTCGCCGGAGACTTTTTTCTTGCTCATCAGGTTGGCGACGACGTTGCCGAGCGGCGCGGTGCCGAGCAGTGTGTCCTTGCTGCTGGGGTGCACGGCGAGCTCTTCGACGCTTTCCACTTCTTCGCCGAGGCGCATGGTGACGCGGCTGTCGCGCAGGTGATAGCTGAGCGCCTCAATGATCTCCTGGTCAGCGAACTCGAGCAGGCGGTTGCGTTTTTCAATGAGCGTGACGCGTACGCCGAGCACCGCGAACATGCAGCAATATTCCACGCCAATGACGCCGCCGCCCACGACGATGAGCGAGCGGGGCAAAGTCTCAAGGCCGAGGATCTGGTCACTGTTGATGATGGTCTTGCCGTTGACAGGCACCTTGTCAGAAACCGCCGGCTTGGTGCCCACGGCGATGATGATGCGCTCGGCTTCAAGCAGCGCGTCGCCCTGCGGTCCCTCCACACGCACGTGACTTGGATCGATAAAGCGGGCCACTCCATGCACCACGTCGATTCCATTGCGCGAGAGTTGGGCTTCCGTTACGTCCACCTCGGTTTTGATGACCGACTGAACGCGGAACGCGAGATCGGCCATGCTGATTTTTTCTTTGACGCGGTAATTCACGCCGTAAACCGAGCGATAGTTGTAGCCGGAGAGATGGAGCACCGCTTCGCGCATCGTCTTGGAAGGGATAGTGCCGGTGTTAATACAGACGCCGCCGACGACGGAGCGGGCCTCAACCACGGCGACCAGCTTGCCCATTTTTGCGGCAGCCACGGCGGCGCGCTGGCCCGCGGGCCCGGAACCGATGACGATGAGGTCGAACTTCATCGCGCTCATGCCAAATTGTCTCCCAAACTCTCTCCTGAAGTGCGATGCTGCAGCCGCACCCGAGCTTCAAACCTCGCGGGAGGGCCGTGCCCGCCACAAGAACCGTCGCATTTCCAGAATAACTGTATTGGAGCGCTGCGCTATGGTGATGAAAATCTGGGATAAATCGATGGTCAGCGGTAAGAGGATGCGCCGGAGCTCCGCTCGCGTTTCAGGCGGCCCCAGCGAATATTGGGAATCGGCTCACCGGAGCCCACTATCGCGGTTTACACACCTCGAGCAATCCGGCCCGGACGGCGCGAACTGATTCCAGGTGCGCCTGCTACATACGGGCCGTGCTCAGCGCGGGTTGCGCCCCGCGTGCCTTGCCGGAGAACTTTCGCCCGGCCTGCGCGTCTTCATCGAGGTTGAACTGGCGGATGATGCCGTCCAGATCGTTGGCCAGCGAGGAGAGATTCTTGAGCGCCTCCACGGCCTCTTCGGCACCGGTGACGTTCTGGCTGGCAAGATCCGAAATCTGGCTGGCGGACTCGGAGATTTCGCCGGAAGCCGCTGTCTGTTCAGTGGCCGCGGTGGCGATAAGGTTGATCTGCTGCTCGACCTGCTTGGATGCCTCGATGGTCAGTTCGAGACTTTGGCGGGCGTTGGCGGTTTCCTGCATACCGCGCTCGACGGCGGCACGGCTCTCATCCATCACCTGCAGCGTGGAGCGGGTTTCGTCCTGGATGCTGCGGATGGTGCCGGAGATCTCCTCGGTTGCACCCTTGGTGCGCTCGGCGAGACGGCGGACCTCACCGGCAACGACAGCGAAGCCGCGGCCATGCTCACCGGCGCGCGCAGCTTCAATGGCGGCGTTGAGTGCCAGCAGGTTGGTCTGCTCGCTGATCTCCTGAATGACGTTGACGACCTTGCCAATCTCCTCGGAGCGTTGCGCCAGCGAGGCCATCTTGTCGGAGACGGTGCTGGTGGCGGAAGCGATTTTCTCCATGGTGGCTGAGGCGGCCTGCATGACCAATCCACCATTTTCCGCAGTTTCGGCGGACTGGCGGCTGGACTGGGCGGCGCTCTCGGCATTGTGGCTGATCTCGGCGACGGTAGCAGTCATCTCCTGGGCAGCGGCGGCGATCTGGTTGGTCTTGCTGGCTTCGGTGCGCGCATTGCCCGCACTCTGCACGGAGCGGACGCTGATCTCGGTGGTTGCAGCCGAGAGCGTTTCCGCGCCCTTGGCAACCGAACGCACCACGCTGCGAATCTCGGCGATGCTGGCGTTCAATGCCTCGCCCATCTGACCGATCTCATCGGTCCCCTCGACGACAAGGTCTGCGCTGAGGTCTTTCTGCGAAAGGAGCTGCGCAATCTCGCGCGCCTGGATGATGCGCGGCGTGATGGTGCGGTTGAGCGCGATGCCCACGACGGCGCAGAAGACGACGATGAGGGTGCTCATGATGAGGTTCACCCAGATCGCGCGGCTGCTGGCCGAAGCGACTCCTTTGGCGTCCTCGGTGCCCTGTGTGGCATTGAGGTCGACGTCCTTGACGGAGTAACCCATGGCGTCGTTCATCTTGCCGATCACCTCGTCGGACATGAGAATGTCGATCGCTGGGCCGGTCTTGCCGGATTGCAGGAGCGGGATAGCGCGATTGCTCATTTCCATGTAGGAGCCGAACGCGGACTTGAGTTGTTCGGCGAAGCTCCGCTCCTGTTCGCCGGAGATGAGCGGCTCGTAATCTTTCATGCTCTTGTCGTAAGCATCGAGACCCTGCTGGCGGACCTGCAAGTAGTGGGCCGTGCACTCCGGCTTCGCGCAGAGCAGCAACCCCAAATCGGCCCTGCGAACGCTATTCATCGCGTCGTGTGCGCCAAAGATGGAAATCACCGATGGCAAGTCATTCCCGGCGACGTTTACTGACTTACTGGAGATCGTGCGGAAGGTGAGGTAAGAATAGCCACCCAGAGCGATGCAGAAAAGGCAGACAAGGCCAAAGGCGAAGCAAAACTTGCGGCCAACAGGAATGTTTTGAAGGACTGACATTTGTAGCTTCACCTCAATTGGAGTGACGGATTCGGGACGCGAGGTCCCGCGGGCAGCAATCTGCGGGCAGGAGTTCCTCTAGATAGAGCCGTTATCGGCGAGGAGCGAAGAAACTTGAAGATTCCGTAACGGCGCTGCCGCCTCATTGCGGGAATTCACGCGGCAAGTGCGGCCAGCTCCAAGTTCGGATTCATCGGAATTGACTCATGTTTGCACTGCTTTCCAGTGCTGCGGTGCTCGCGTTAGGCCTAGCAGTGCCCCAAAACCCTTCATTGATGAAGACTCGTTAACCACCGACGATAACCACCCCAGGGCAAGAGTGATTTTTCCAGCTCTCAAATCTCTTCCAAGCCGCGAACGCGCTCCAGGTGCCGGCACGGAATCTCTGGAGTGGTTCTTATGTTCGTCAGCGGGTGGATCTCAAAGGTTGCTTTTTTCTTCTTGGTCGCGAGTTCGTTCAACGTTGCAGGGGCGGCCGCGACCGATGCCGGAACTCCGCCCTCAGGCGGAGTTACGCAGGCCGAGCCGGTAGAAGCGGCGGATCCCTGCTATCTGGCCCAAGTGACCCCACACACTACGCGCCCCAACTGGGACACTCCGGCGGCAACGACGCAATGCGGCGCGGTGGAAGTGGACTCAGGGTGGATGGACCAGCCGATGGGCGGTGGAGTGAACCAGACGCAGACGCTCTCGAGCCTGCGCTATGGACTGACGCCGAAACTGGACCTGCGCCTGGGACTGACGACGCACATGACGCAGACCGGCGGAGGAATGCAGTCGCTCGAAGGGATCGGCGACCAGTGGGTGACGGCGCGCTACCGGTTTGTGGAGCAGAGCGCAAAGCTGCCGGCGATGGCATTTCTCTTTGGCACGAAGATTCCTACCGCGAATCCGGCGAAGGGATTCGGCTCAGGATATGTCGACCATGTCTTCACGTTCATCGCCAGCCGCGACGTGGGAAAGAATCACCTCGACTTTAACGTGGTGGGCACAATTGTGGGCGGCCCCAACGGGCACGACGGCGCAGCGCAGTTCGGCCTGGCGCTGACGCGCACAGTGACGGAGAAGCTCTCATGGATTCTCGAGAGCTACGGCGGACCGCAGACCGGCACGCCGGACCGTTTCGGCGCAGGATTTACGGGCGTTTCGTATGCAGTGCGCCCGACTGTGGTAGTCGATGCCGCGTACTCGCGCACCTACACGGCGGGCACGCCACACGAGCAGTACATGTTTGGATGCACCTACGCGATCCGCTCTGCGTTCACGCCAATGGCGAAGGGCTCGGCGATTGCACGGGTGCTGGGCCGCTAGAGCATTTTCGGAATACACGTAGCCTTTCTGAGGACCGTGACAGGTGGCTTTTACTTCCACCCAGTCGACAAAGACCTATCGCCGGGGACCCCGGTAAGGAAAAAGCCACTTGAGTGCGTGCTTTGGGCCTGCAGCAATTCCGAAAATGCTTTAAGCGGCGCGCGCAGCGCAAAAAGAAGTTACCCAAAGGCTCTCCGCGGGAAGGTCGCGGCTTTCTTTGCGGAACAATTCCGGGAGGGTTTGCATTTTGCACGGATGCGCGGCGATGCTGCGCTATTTCGGCCGCGGATGGGCCTGCGACCAGGACTTGTACTCATTAAGCACGGCGAGGCCGCTGGTGTTGAACCAGGAGTAGCCGTTGCGGCGCTCGAGGCTAAGATCGTTCACGTCGTCATGGATGGTCTTGTCGCGGTCGCCGAAGATGGGCTTGTCAGTGCCGATCTGGTAGTAACGCGACCAGATGGGTCCGGCACCGGAGACGGCCACGAGTTGGCGGCCGCCGGGGCTGGCGCGGTCCGCGCGAAAGTCTCCGCTGCCGAAGCGATAGCCCATGATCTGGACCTTCTCGATCCATGCGCAGGCGGCATGCACTGCGGCAACCTGTGCGGGAGTAGGATCGGGGAGATTCATCAGGAACTCGGCGATGGGATAGCTTTCGTCGCTGGTGAGCGAGGGCATCTCATAGTTCCGCGCAGAAGTGGGCTCGAGCTTGAGCGCGTCATATTGCTGGGCCCATGTAGTATTAACGCCGTTCTCGACAATCTGGAGTTTGAGCAGGCAGTCGATGCCGCGCTGCGCTGCGGGGCCGGCGCGATGCTTGAGCGGCGCGGCTACGAAAGTATAGTTGGGCGCGCCAGTGGCGACGTCGTGCAGAATCTCGACGGCGTGGAGCATGGCGTCGTCATTGATGGTGATCGCGTCGTGGTAGCCGCCCTCGAGAGGCCACACCTGCGGCCAGCCGCCGTTGGGATACTGCGAGTCGAGCAGATATTGGATGCCGCGATCGACGGATGCGCGGAACGGCCTGGCGTCCGAATCACGATGCGCGGCGAGCAGAGCCGCGGTGACCTGCGCGAGGAAACGAATCTGCATCCATGTGGAATCGTTGTCGAGCGTGGCGATGTAATGCCAGTTGGGATCCACAGGCTTGTCGAAGTCGGTTGTGTCAGGAAAGCGATTCGAATTATCAGCGTCGTAGAGGTCGCCGGGAGCGCGCGGCTTGCTTACCATATCGATGTTCTTGCTCCAGCCGCCGTCCGGTATCTGCCAGGTGACGATGTTGCGCGCAGCCTTGAGCGCATCTTCGCTGGTCCACCAGCCGGCGGGGTGGTCGGCGCGCAGCGCAAACATGCCGCGGCCCAGGGAGGCATGCTTCGGGTTCATGTTCGCGGCGGCTTTTTGCTCGTCAGCGAGAGTTTGCTTGTCGATTTTCTTCTGTTTTTCGGAGCGATCGAGATAGGCGAGCCACGCCCTCTGCTGCTTTTTGGGCAGCATGGCTATGCGCTCGCGCGTGACCGGCTTGGCAATGACGTTCATGCCGACGACGCTGGCGGAGGCACCGCTGGAAGAACCTGCGAAAACGAGCAAAAGAAGCCAGTGTCGAAGGTGTGGCTGCATGGGTCGCTTGTACGACAGGGGAACGGCGATTGTCAATGAAAGGTCAGACCGCTGGGAGTGATGGAAACGTGCGCAGTGGTTTCGAACAAATCCGGGCCGCCGCGCCGCTAGACCTCGCTGTCTTCCACTGGCGGCAGAACATCGTCGTCGCGCGCGACCCAGACATAGAGTGTGGGCATGAGAAAGATACTGATAACAAGGTTGGCGAGCAGACCGCCGACGATGACGATGGCGAAAGGACGCTGCGAGTCGGAGCCGATGGCGTGGGAGACCGCAGCGGGCAGCAAGCCGAGCGTGGCGACGAGCATGGTCATCATGATCGGGCGCAGGCGAAGCACGGCGCCCTCGACCGCCGCATCGATGATGGTGTAGCCGCGCGCGCGGAGCTGGTTGATGTACTCAAGCATGATGACGCCGACCTGTACCGAAACTCCGAAGAGCGCGAGGAAGCCGACTGCCGAGGAGACGGAGAAGTTGGTGCGCGTGAGGAACAGCGCGAGCGGGCCGCCGATGGAGGCCATACCCACGCTGGCGAGAATGAGCATGGCCCACTTGAAGGAGTGGAACATGGTGTAGAGGATGAGGAAGATCCCCATGATGGTGATGGGCACGATGATGGCCATGCGCTTGCTGGCGCGCTGCTGGCTGGCGTACTCGCCGGCCCACTCCAGGTGATAGCCGGCGGGCAGATGCACGTTGCGTTGCACTTTGGCGATGGCTTCCTCGACGGTCGAACCCAGGTCGCGGCCACGGACGGAGTATTTGATGGCGATGTAGCGCTGACCACCCTCGCGATAGATCTCCTCGGCGCCGTCGTCGGTTGAGATGTGGGTGAGTTGGGCCAGCGAGACGCGCTCGCCGGAGGGCGCGAGCAGCCGGATGTTCTCGATGGCCTCGCGCGTGTCGCGGTATTGCTGCTGGTAGCGGAGCGTGACGTCAAAGCGCGCCTCGCCCTGCTGCACCTGGGTGACGGCGTTGGAGCCGACGGCGGTCTGAATCGCGTCCTGAATGTCGTTGACGTTGATGCCCCAGCGCGCGGCTGCCTCGCGGTCGACTTGTAAATTCAGATTCGGCTGGCCGATGACGCGGAAGATGCCGAGATCGGCGATTCCGGGTACTGTGGCCATCTGCGCCTGGACCAGTTCGGCGGTGTGCTCGAGCGTGCGCAGGTCATCGCCGTAGAGCTTCACTGCGAGCTCGCCTTTTACGCCGGAGACAGCTTCTTCCATGTTGTCGGAGATCGGCTGCGAGTAGTTCCACAGGACGCCGGGGAACTTGGAGAGCTGATAGTCCATGGCGGAGATCAGCTTTTCTTTGTCCTGCTGGAAGACGGGACGCCACTGTTCTTTCGGCTTGAGGTCGACGAAATATTCCGTGTCGAAGAAGCCGGTGGTGTCGGTGCCGTCGTCCGGCCTACCCGTCTGGCTGACGACCTGGGTGACCTCAGGGAAGGCCGCCATGGCGACGCGGGCCCGGTTGGTGAAGTCGATCGACGAGGTTGGGCCCTCGCTGGGCGCGAGCGTGCCGCGCACCCAGATGGAGCCTTCATCGAGGTGCGGCAGGAACTCGGAGCCGATGGGGCCGCCGACGGTGAGATAGATGGCGATGAGAAAAAGCACTGCGGCCGCTCCGACGGTGCGGTATCGGTGCTCGATGGCCGAGCGCACCCCGCTGCGATAGTGATCGATCAGCCACTGCAGCAGCGGATTGCGCCAGTCCTTGGCGCCCTTGCCGAAGACCAGGCTGGCCATGACGGGAGCGACGACGATGGAGAAGACCAGCGCGCCGAGCAGTGCGAAGGAGACGGTCCACGCCATCGGCTTGAAGAGCCGGCCCTCCACGGCCTGCAGCGTGAAGATGGGCAGATAAGCAGTAATGACGATGGCGCGGGCAAAGAAGACGGGACGCTGCACCTCGTGGGCCGCAGACTGAATCTTCTGCGCCGGATTCCGGCCTTCGCTCTTTTCCGACAGATGGCGGATGATGTTCTCGATCATCACCACCGATCCATCCACCAACATGCCGAAGTCCAGCGCGCCCAGCGAAAGTAGATTCGCGGGAATGTGGCTGAGGCTGAGGCAGATGGCGGCGAACATGAGCGCGAAGGGAATGGTGAGCGAGACGATGATGGCGCCGCGGACGTTGCCGAGGAAGAGAAACAGAATGATCGCCACCAGGATCATTCCTTCAGTCAGGTTGCGCTCGACCGTGCTGACCGTGTACTTGACCAGATCGGAGCGGTCGAGGAAGGGCACAACCTTTACACCGCGCGGCAGGATGCCATTATTCAGCTTATCCACTTCCTCGTGGATGCCCTTGAGAACCGGGTCGGAATCGTCGCCCTTCTGCAGCAGAACGATCCCCTCGACCGTGTCGGAATTGTCGACGATGGTACCGTCTTTGAGATGTGTGGACCTGCCGATCTGGCCGAGGCGGATTCTTGCGCCCTGGGAGACAGTAGCGATGTCCTTTATCCGCACCGGCGCGCCATTCTGCACCTTCACAACGGTTTCTTCTATGTCACGGATGCTCTTGTAAAGCCCGAGTGCCTGTACGTTGATCTGCTGCGCGCCTTCTTCGATAAAACTGCCGCCGCCATTGGTGTTGTTGCTGGCGAGCTGCTGCTCCACCTGGCCGATGCTCAGGCCGTAGGCGATGAGCTTATCCGGGTCGAGCGCGACCTGGTACTCCTTGGTTGGCCCACCGAAGCTGGAGACATCGACTACGCCGGGAACGCCCTTGAAGGCCTTCTCCAATGACCAATCTTCGAGCGACTTGCGCTCCATCACGTCGAAGGCGGGGTTGGAACTCTCGACGGTGTACCAGTAGATCTGGCCGACGGGGCTCCAGTCGGTGCCCATTTGCGGAACGAGATTGGCGGGAAGATTGACCTGGCCGAGACGCTCGACGACATGCTCGCGATTCACGTCGCTGGTGGTGCCGTCCTCAAAGATGAGCATGACGCTGGAGAGGCCGGCTAGCGTGGTGGAGCGCAGGTGCGCGAGCCGCGGAATGCCGGCCATCTGGATCTCGACCGGCACGGTGACCTGGCGCTCGATCTCTTCAGCCGAGCGGCCGGGCCATTGCGTGATGATCTGGACGTAGTTGTTCGCGACGTCGGGATAGGCTTCAATGGGCAGCGTGCGAAAGGAGATGATGCCCCAGATGGTCATCACCACTGCGCCGCCGAGAACCAGCCACCGGCTTCTGAGGGCAAAGTCGACGAGTGCGCGAATCACGTTCTGGACTCCGTGGCCCGCTTGCACTCCCGATCGCCGCAAGCTGGATTGATTGAATAGCCCAATTGGAATGCCGGCGGAGCCGGGCCGTCAAGCGCCCAAATGCCAGTGGAGGTCGGTATAGTTTGTTGCATGAAGCTGGCAGCCCTTTTCTTTGCAATTGGCGTTGCGCTGGCCGGTGGACCGTACACCGGTGCGCTGTCCTGCGCCGTGGGCTCGAGTGCTATGTGTTCAGACGCGGCCATGCCTCCCATGGATGACATGAAGCCCGTTCCCCCGCCAGACCAGCTTCCTGCGCCGGTGAAGATGACCGGCATCGGCAACTCACACATCACCATCAAAGCTAATTCCGAAGCACAGGAGTGGTTCGATCAGGGTCTTAGTTTACTGCACGACTTCTGGGACTACGAATCGGCGAAGGCGTTTGAGGAGTCGATCCGCAAGGACCCCGAGTGCGCGATGTGCTACTGGGGCGTTGCCGAGGCGGAACAGTTTCGCGGCGGACCGGGAAAGGAGTACGCGAAAGCCGCGCTGGCGCAAGCGGTGAAGCTGGAGAGCAAGTCGAGCAAGACCGACCGGCTCTATCTTGATGCGGCGGTCGCGGAGTCGCATGAAGATGAGGACGATCACAAGAACTCAATCGCGATCTATCGCAAGCTGGTGGCGAAGGAGCCGAACGACGTGGAGGCGCGGATTTTTCTGGCACTCGCGCTGGGCGACGGTTACGACGACAAAGGCGAGCCGAAGCCGCAGCAGAAAGAAAAAATCTCAATTCTCGAAGCCGTACTGAAAGACGCGCCCAACGATTCGGCGGCGAACCACTACTGGATTCACGCGATGGAGCCGAGCAATCATCCGGAGCGGGCGATTGCCAGTGCGGCATTGCTGGCGAGCCTGGCGCCAACGAGCGGGCACATGGTGCACATGCCTGGGCACATCTACTATCGCGTGGGCGACTACGCCAGCGCCGACCGCTGGTTTGCTGCGTCAACCCAGGCCGACGAGCGCTACATGCGCGAGCAGCATGTGAGCGTGGACGACGACTGGAACTATGTGCACAACCTGATGTACGCGATCGCCAACCAGATGGAGCAGGGAAGGCTGGAGGATGCAAGTGCACTGTCAGATCACCTGGCGGGCGCGCGCGGTGAGCTGCGGGCGTCGCTCTATGTGTGGAGCGCGCGCGACCAGATTTCGCGCGTGAGCCGGCGGCTGCCGGTGGCGCTGCGTCTGGGTGACTGGCCGGCTGTGCTGGCGATGCTGGATCAGGCGAAGCTCGACGACGTGAAGAAGACGGCGAATCTGCGTTTTCTGCAATCCGAACTGCGCGACTTTGCCCGCGGCATGCAGGCGCTGGAACAAGGTGACGCGGCCGCCGCACAGGCAGCATCGTCCGCGATGGACGCGGAGCTATGGCGCGAGGGCGCGGAGGAAAAGGCCGCGGCCGCGGCAAAGGCCGACGCGGAAAAAGCTGATGCGGAGAAAGCAAAGACGGGCGCGGCCAAGGCCGGCGCCGCGAATCCAAAGCCCGATGCCGCTGCGCCCAGGCATGCGACGGACCCCATCAATCCCGATGCGGATGCCGGGCCGTTGGTGTCGACGCTGAGCATTGCGTCGATCGAGCTGCGGGCGAGCGTGCAGATGGAGCAGGGGCACACCGCGGAGGCGAAGAAGCTTTTCGACGAAGCGTTGCAGGCCGAGAAGAAGCTCGGATATCATGAGCCGCCGTTCTACATTCGCCCGGTTGCCGAGACTGAGGCTGAAGCGCTGCTGCGCGCAAAGGATTATGTGGGTGCCAAAGCGGCGTATCAGAAAGCGCTGGAAGAGCGGCCGGCTTCAGGGTTCGAGCTCTACGGGATCGCGCGCGCGGACGAACTGACGGGAAATGCTGCGCTGGCGCACAAGGAATACGAAGACTTTCTGAAGTCGTGGCCGGTGGCCGATCGTGATCTGCCCCAGATCCAGCACGCGCGTGAAGTTATGGGGGACACCAGGGTGCTGGCCAGGAAATAGTGAGTTGCGCTGCGCTTTGAAAAGGCAGTGCCGCGGCCGTCTACTTCACGCCCTTGCTCGGATCCCAGGCGCCCTCCAGCTTGCGCACAGAGAGAATCTGGCTGATGTGGTAGGCGTTGTGCGTGGCCACGTGCGCGATGAGTGACGCGTTCTCGGCAATCTTCTTGTCGTCGGCAGCGGCAACGGCCTTGTCCCAGTCGCTCAGAACCTGGTTGAGCTTTTTCACCAGGTCATCCCACTGCGCCGCTGTGAAGTTGTTGAAGGTCTCGTCGTTGTTGCCGTCGAATGCTGCCGATTTCACGCCGTTGAAGTGCTCAAGCTCGCGTGTATTCCAGAACCAGAGGTGGTAGGCGAGCTGACCGACGGAGTGCTGGCCGTTGTCCGGCGGCCACTTGGCCTGTTCGGCGGTGAGGCCCGCTACAGCGACGCTCGCCGGCACGAACCAGTCTTCCTGGTCGTGCGTGGTCCGCAGCTCCTCCAGCAGAACTCCACGAAGCGTGGTGGGCGGCGCATTGTTTTGCGCCACGGCCGGCGCGGCAAACAGCAGCGACAACAGGATGATTTTTTTCACGGCAAGCCCCCAAGAGCGATTCTGATCGGACGAAGTCTACCATCGCCGCGGAGGCCGCAGGCGCGGCCACATCCCGGGAACGGGCACGTTCATCCCCGATTCGGGCGCGCCGAACCCGCTGCCGGCCAGCTCGTCACCTATTTGCTCACCGCGCCGTCACCAATTTGGCCTCCACACCGTTCCCTTGTTCGCCGGTGCTGCTTCCATTACTCTCATTAGATGGATTTCATCGTCAGCGCGCTGGAGCGGGAGCCGGCTGAATTCGACCTGGAGCTCAAGCCCGGCGCGATCGATTTCGGCGAGGAAGCCGAGCAGAAGGGTAGCCTGGCAACTGCGGGCCGGGCCGAAGTGATCCATGAGCACCGCGGGCCCAAGGAGATTGTCCCAGATATCCGGCTGAGGGGCCGGTTCGCGGGAAATTTCGAAGTGCCTTGCGCGCGCTGCATCGAGCCGGTGGAGATTCCGCTGGCGGAGGAGTTCGATTTGATCTTCCGGCCGGTGGGCGCGGATACCGAAGGGCCGGAGCGCTCGATTACCGCGTCGGAGACGGAAATCGGTTATTATCAAGAGGACAGTCTTTCGCTTGAGGATGTGCTGCGCGAACAGGTGCTTTTATCCCTGCCGGCCAGGACGCTGTGCAAGCCTGACTGCAAAGGACTTTGCCCGAGCTGTGGAGCGAACCGCAACAGCCGGCCCTGCAGCTGCGATGAGGGGAAATTGGATGCGCGCTGGGGGGCGCTGGCTGGGTTGCGCCACCGGATCAAGTCCTGAAAAATCATGCTCTTTGCGTGCTGCCCGCCAAATGTGCGCGGCCGGTTCAAAGGGCGCCCGCCGGGTTAGATCGAGCGGGCATGAATCGAAAGGAATTGCACCATGCCGAACCCGAAGAGGCGCCACTCGACGCGCCGCACTGGCAATCGCCGCGCCCATGACTTTTTGACCCCCTCGGGGCTCTCCGAGTGCCCGAACTGCCACGAAAAGAAGCTGCCGCATCGCGCCTGCGCCAAGTGCGGCGAGTACAAGGGCCGTGCCGTTCTAGCGGTAAAAGAAGCCAAGTAACTGGTTGACCCACCGACCAAAGACGAACGTTAGAGTAAGGATCTGCGATTCCGATGCTCACCGACATCGTTCTTGACGCCGTTGGTTCCGACAAGGCTCCCGAGCCTGAGATTCGCGGAGCCATTCTCGCCTGCCGTGAGCTTCCGGTACGGATCCACCTGGTGGGTCCGGAGCCGGAGTTGCGCGACCTGCTGGACGAGCACCTGGAAAACGAAGAGCTGCCCATCGTCATCCACCACGCCTCGGAACGCATCGGGATGGACGAGAAGCCGGCGCACGCAGTGCGTTCAAAGCGCGACAGCTCCATGCGCGTGGGACTCAACCTGGTGCGCGACGGCAAGGCCGCGGGATTTGTGACTGCCGGCAACACCGGCGCAGCAATGGCCACGGCCAAGATGGTGCTGCGAGCGCTGCCCGGCGTTGACCGTCCGGCGCTGGCCACACCGATGCCGACCTCGAAGGGCAATCCGTGCGTGCTGCTGGACGTGGGCGCCAACGTGGATTGCAATGCGCAAAATCTCGAGCAGTTCGCGGTGATGGGCGAGATGTACGCGCGCAGCGTGTTCAAGGTGGCGCGGCCGCGCGTGGGGTTGCTCTCGATTGGCGAGGAAGAGACCAAGGGCAACGAACTGACGCGCGAAGCGCTGCCGCTGCTGAAGGCTCTGCCGATCCACTTCATCGGCAACGTGGAGGGCCGTGACATCTTCAACGGTAATGCCGATGTGATTGTGTGCGATGGTTTCGTGGGCAATGTGGCGCTCAAGGCCAGCGAAGGCCTCGGCCGCTTTGTGCGCGACGTGCTGCGCGAGTCTTTGACGCGGACAGTCACGGCACAGGTGAGCGCGCTGCTCTCGCGGCGGGCGTTCAACGATTTTCGGCGGCGGCTGGATTACACGGAGTACGGCGGCGCGCCGCTCTTGGGCGTGCGCGGCGTGTGTATCATCGGCCACGGCTCGTCGAACGATGTGGCGATCTTCAACGGAATCCGCGTGGCCGCGCAGTTCTCGCGCTCGGGCGCGATCGAGCGCATGGAGCAGGCCTTTGCCGTGCGGCCGAAGGCTCGCACGAATGATAGCACCAGTCCGGACGCGACGATCCAGTGAAAAAAGCACTGAATAGGGATTAGGGCCTGCCAGAATTTCTCCACTCCATTCCAATTTCACGCAGGCCGCACACAGGCCGGCCTCAACTATGTCCGCAAAGCTTGCTCCGACCCAGCAATTCGACGAATCGATCGTTGGCTATCTCGCATGCCCGGCGTGCCACGGCGATCTGCGGCTTTTTCGAGATAACGCTCCGCGGAGCGAAGCACCGATTCATGTAGGCCGGCTGATTTGCGCGGCCTGTGGGCGCGCGTATCCGATCGTCGATGGAATCCCGGTGCTGATCGTGGAGCGAGTGGAGCGGCCCGCCGAGAATCTCTGACAAATGCCCGATTTTTCCCTCTCGACAGCTCAGCTTTAGCCGATATTTAACGCGGACTACACGTCTTTGCGCTCGAGCGCGAAGATGGATTGCCGTGCGAGGAGCAGCGGGATTTCGTACCGCCGGATGAATGTCGACTGATTTCATAATTCACTTTGCAGAGCAGAGTTAGGCGGGCGCGGTTTCGAGGCGAGCGGGCTCCGGAACGGCGCCGAAGCGGCGCTCGCGGCGGGTGAATTTGTCGATGGCGACGTCGAAGCGGGATTCGTCGAACTCGGGCCACATGCAGTCCGTGAAGTAGAGCTCGGCGTAGGCGCACTCCCAGAGCAGGAAGTCGGAGAGGCGCTTCTCGCCGCCGGTACGGATGAGGAGATCGACGTCGCCGCTTTCGGAAGTGAGGGATTGGTCGAGTTGCGCGGCGAGGTGTGAGGCGAGCTGCGCGGATGTAATCGCCGGGCTCTGCGGGCTGATCCTGCTATCGGCGCTGATAGAAGGGCAGAACGATCAGCGCGGCAATGGCGATGGCGGCGGCGAGAGCGAGAGCGATGAGCGAGTAGAGGAGTACGAGGTTGGGACCGGATGAATTCTCTTCGGATGGTTCTTGCTCGGAAGGTTCTTTTTCGGAGGGATCTTCTTCGGAGGGATTTTGGGGCGAGTTGCCGGGCCAGTCGCCGGGGTGGTTGGGCTCACTCATATTTGAGCGCGTCCACGGGGTTCAACTGCGCGGCCCGTGTGGCGGGAACGGTGCCGAAGACGACGCCAACCAACGTGGCGGCGGTGAGCGCGACGAGCACGGAGAGCCATGAGATGGGAAAGTCGTAGCCGGAGAAGAAACGAATGGAAAATGGGATCATTAGGCCGACGAGGCTGCCGACGACACCGCCCGTGAGCGAGATGAGCACGGCTTCGGTGAGGAACTGCAGCTTGATCTCGCGATAGGTTGCGCCGAGGGCCTTGCGGATGCCGATCTCGCGGATGCGCGCGCGCACGTTGGCCAGCATGATGTTCATGATGCCGACTCCGCCGACGGCGAGCGTGACCGCGGCGACGAGGACCAGTACTGCGGTGAGCGCGTCGGCCACTTCGGCTGCGGTGGTCAGCAGGTCTTTGAGCGTCTGCGTCTTATAAACCGAGTTCGTGCGATGGCGCGAACTTACCACGCGTTTGATCTCGTTCGCGGCGTCCGGCACTTCACTCATGCTCTGCATCGAGAAATAGATCTGATTCACGCGCTCGGTGCCGCTGAAATAGCGGGCGACGGAGTAGGGAATGAGGATGGTCTGGTCAGTGATCTCTGACTGGCCGAAGTCGTCGACACTCTCGCGGAAGACGCCGATGATGGTAAAGGGAAGGCTGAGAATTTCAAAGGTCTGGCCGACGGCGGCGTCGACGCTGCCGTAGCGCTCCTTGGCGAAGATCTCGGTGACGACCGCGCATTTGATATGTTCGGTGTCATCCGTGTCGTCCAGGAAGCGGCCGTCGCTCACGATGAGATTGCGAATCTGCTGGTACTGCGGGCTCACGCCGAGAACCACCGCGTCCTTGACCACGCCGCTGCCCAGGCTGAGCCGGTTGTGCATTTCGAGGACAGGCGAAGAGTACATGACGCCAGGCACTTGCTGGTCAACGACCCTCTCGTCATCGAGTGTGAGGTAGTCAGTGTAGCGAGCGCGCTCGGCAGGCGTGGCGCCTCCGCCCGAGTACTCGAGCTCAACGGAGTTGGTGCCGATCTTTTCGAGCAGGCCCAGGATGTATTCCCTGCCCGTCAAACCGATGGTGACGACCAGAATCACCGACGCGGTGCCGATGACCATGCCGAGCGCGGTGAGCATGAAGCGGGTCTTGCTGGCGCGGAAGCTGTCCATGGCGAGCTTGAGGATCTCGCTGGCAAGCATTGTGCGGCGGGCGCTCAGCAGCGTTTGCTCGAAGGTGCTCGCACGTGCGGTGGAGCTCGGACGTTCGGTCTGGGTGGGGCTCATAGCTTCCTGAAGATTAGACGCCTGCACCGCGCAGCGGGTTCGCAAATTGGGTTCCGGCTGGTTCCCGCGCCGCTGCAATTAGATTACGCGCGGAGGGGCTGGCTGAAAACGGCAAAGAAAGCGGCAAAGTGCGCGGGAAGGCACGTTGGCGCGATGGGGACAGGCGACGGCGGCCGCTATCGGGCAGGGTTAAGGCATCACCGATTTTCGGCGAGATGGCGCCAGAGCGCGGCGAGGGACTCAAGGGGCAGGGCTTCGGCGCGGGATTTGGGGTCGATAGAGGATTTCCTGAGCGCTGCGGCAGCGGCGCCGGGCGCGAATCCGGCGGCGCGCAGATTGTTGGCGAGGGTTTTGCGTTTTTGCGCGAAGGCCTGGCGGAGGAAGCGGAGAAAAGCGGACTCGTCGACGCTGAGCTCAGCAAACCGCGGCGCAAACCGCCAACGGAAGACGGTGGAGTGGACCTGCGGCGGCGGAGAAAATGCGGAGGGCGGCAGGGTGAAGAGCGATTCGACGGCGCCGTACATCTGCACGGTGGCGGAGAGCACGCCGTAGTCGCGAGAGCCGGGCGCCGCGGTGACGCGATCGGCGACTTCGCGCTGCACCATTAGCACCGCGAGGTCGAGGCTGGCGTGACTCGCGGCAAGCTTGAGCAGGATGGGCGAGGTGATGTAGTAGGGAAGGTTGCCGGCGACGCGGAGCCGCTGGCCAGCCTGAGCGGATGCGGCAGCAAGGTCAAACTGCAACACATCCTGCTCGACGACGGTCACGCGATGTGGGTCGAAGCGCACGTGGAGAGCAGCAGCGAAGTTGCGATCGAGCTCGATGGCCAGGACGCGTGCAGCTCGCGTGGCGAGAAGATTGGTGATGGCGCCGCCGCCGGGCCCGATTTCGATGACGGTGCGCGCGGAGAGGTCGCCGAGCGCTGCGACGACGCGCTGCGCGGCCTGCGCGTCGAAGAGAAAGTTCTGCCCGAGTCTGGGTTTCTGCGGCATCTGCTGGCTTGATGGTAGATGAGGCGGGTGAACCCCGCGAGCGATGGAATGCGAGATTCGATGCGGCGATACGGCCGTTGCCCTATACACATCAAACATGGGATACTTACACATCGCCGGAGGACGCATTTATGCGGACGAATATCGACATTGATGACACGTTGATGAAACAGGCGATGAAGGCCAGCAAGACGAACACGAAGAGAGCCGCGGTGGAGGCTGCGCTCAAGCAGATGGTGCAGCTCAAGAGACAGGAGCGAATTCTCAAATGGTTTGGCAAAATCAAATGGGAAGGAGATCTTGCGGAGATGCGCGAGAGTCGTTTTCTCAATCGAGAGGGCGCTTTCGATCAGGAAGAGAGCAGCCGTGGCGGGCGCAGCAAGGGATTGCGGCCGCGTGGGCGAAACTCGCGCACGATATGAGGTTGGCAGGTGAACCGTCCGCGGAACGATAGAAGACCATGCTGATTGTGGACTCCTCAGTCTGGATCGACGCTTTATTTGGGGTAACGAACCGGCACACCAACTGGCTGAGGCGTGCAATCGGGCGGGAAGAGATCGGGTTGACGAGTCTTTCATTGTGCGAAATATTGCAGGGAGTACGGAGCGACGTACGCTTTCGCTCATTTCGCCGGGACCTGTTGCAATTTCCCGTGTTTGACACAGTCAGTGCCGACCTTGCAGTGATGGCGGCACGGAACTACCGGCTGTTGCGCGGCCGGGGAATCACGGTCCGCAAGACTATCGACTGCCTGATCGCAACCTTTTGTATTCGCGACGAGCATATTCTTCTGCACAATGACCGGGATTTTGATGGATTCGCTATGCATCTCGGGCTGAGAGTGGTGGATCTTTCGACCGGCTTCCCCAACTAACTTATGGCTTAACTCGGCTCTGAGGTTGTTTTGCTGATCGATTCGCATGCACATCTAGACAGTCCGCGCTATGCGGACGATCGCGAGGCGATGCTGGCGCGGGCCAAGGATGCGGGCGTGGGCGCAGTGCTTTCGATCGGGATCGGCGAGGGGCCCAGCGAAATGCATCAGGCGCGCGATCTGTGCCGCGAGTTCAATGGACGAGCGGGGATGCCGCGGCTCTACGCGAGCGCGGGCATCTATCCGCACAATACGACGGAGGCCGACGAGGCGGCGCTGGCGAAGCTGGACGGATTACTTGCCGAGCCGGAGGTGATCGCCTGCGGCGAGATCGGCCTGGACTACTATCATGAGGGCGCGCCGCACGATGTGCAGCGCAAGGGATTGATCCAGCAGCTCGAGATTGCCGCGGCACGGAAACGGCCGATCCTGATCCATTGCCGCGGAACGAATGAGTCGACGGATGCGTGGGATGATCTTTTCCTGGTTTTGGAAGAATTTTGGAAGGGAACAGGGATTGGCGGCATCATGCACTGCTTTGGCGCGGGATGGGAGCAGGCGCGGCGATCGCTTGAGATGGGCTTCCTGGTGTCATTTGCCGGCAATCTGACCTACCCCAAGGCGCAGCCGCTGCACGATGTGGCGGCGAAGATGCCGTTGGACGGTGTGCTGGTGGAGACCGACGCGCCGTGGCTGGCGCCGATTCCCGACCGCGGGCAGCGCAACGAACCGGCCTGGGTGACGCGGACGGCCCAGACGCTGGCCGAGCTTTTGGGAAAGACTCCCGAAGAAGTCGCTGAGGCGACCACGGAGAATTTTCGCCGGCTGTTTCAACTGCGCGACGGCGTGGCAAACTGAGAGCACTGCGTGTAGCAGGCCAACAAGATTTGAGAAACAGGCAGGCAGATTTGAGGAACAGGAAAAATGGCTCAGGAAAACTCATTCGACATCGTCAGCAAAGTGGACATACAGGAGGTGCGCAATGCGATCGACCAGGCGATCAAGGAGGTCCGCCAGCGCTTCGACCTGAAGGATTCGCACTCGGAGATCAATCTCGAAGGCCAGGAGAGCATCCAGCTCGCATCGGCCAACGAGTACAAGCTGGAAGCGGTGAAGGACATCCTTGCGCAGAAGCTGGTGAAGCGCGGCGTGCCGCTTAAGAACATGAGTTACGGCAAGGTGGAACCGGCGACGGGACAGAGCGTGCGGCAGAAGATCAGCCTGCAGCAGGGAATCCCGACGGAGAAGGCGAAGGAGATCGTGCGCCTGGTGAAGGACTCGAAGAAGAAGGCGCAGGCCAGCATTCAGGGCGATTCGTTGCGCATCAGCAGCAAGGACCGCGATACGCTGCAGGAGATTATCGCTTTGCTGCGCGCGAAAGACCTGGGCGTGGACTTGCAGTTCACCAACTACCGGTCGTCGTAAGCCAATCGCCGTGGGACAAATCGCTTTCTCACCCCGGATGTTTTAGAATCGGAGAACTTTGGGCACACTGACCATTGCGACCGCCAAGGAGGTCTTCGAGCTGCTGCGGGAGGATCTCGTCGCGGTGGAGCAGGAGCTTGGCCGCGACGCGGCATCGAGCGTCAGCACGATTACCGAAATTGCCGAATATCTGCGCGAAGGTGGCGGTAAGCGCATCCGGCCGTCGCTGCTGCTGCTCTCGGCCCACCTGCTGGGCTACGCGGAGCAGGGGGCGATCCGGCTGGGCGCAGTGGTGGAGATGCTGCACACGGCGACGCTGGTGCACGACGACATCATTGACGGGGCCGACACGCGGCGCGGACGGCCCTCGGCGAACACCACCTGGGGCAACGAGAAATGCGTGCTGGCCGGCGACTGGCTCTACATGCAGGCCTTCAAGGTGGCGCTGGAAGAGCGTAACCTGCGTGTGCTCGATCTGCTGATCGGGCTTACCCAGCAGATGGTCGAGGGCGAGCTGTTGCAGATCCAGAAGCTGGGCAAAGCGGTGAGCGAGGCCGAGTACTATGACCTGATCTTTCGCAAGACGGCCTGCCTGTTTTCGGTTTCGATGCGGCTGGGCGCGGTGCTTGCCCAGGCCACCGAGGCGGAAGAGAATGCTTTGGCTGCGTATGGGCGCGCCGTGGGGCTGGCGTTCCAGATTGTCGACGACGTGCTTGACCTGACAGCGACCGAGGACGTGCTGGGCAAGCCGGTAGCGAGCGACCTGCGCGAAGGCAAGGCCACGCTGGCGGTGGTTCACGCCTGGGACCACGGCACTGTGGGCGAACGGCAGGCGATTCGCCGCGTACTCGACGACCGCAGCTTTGAGAATGTGAGCCGGCAGCAGATTCGCGAGACGCTGGAGCGCAACGGATCGGTGGAGTACGCGATGTCCGCTGCCGATCGCTACGCCGAGCAGTCGCGGCAGGCGCTGGCGCCGTTTCCGGAGTGCGACTTCAAGCGCGCGCTGCTTTGGGTGCCTGACTTCGTGGTGGCGCGGGAAAAATAAATGGCGCGGGCAAAGCGAAAAAAGACAGCACAGAAACAAACAGCGATTCCGCTCGCCGGCCGGGGCGGGTTGATTGCGCCGCCGCTGACCAAGAGCAAAAAGTGGGCGGCGGTCGACAAGTACTTTGGCGATCTGCTGGCGCCGGCTGATGTGCTGCTCGCGGCGGCGGCCGCGAACAACCGCAAGGCCAAGTTGCCTGCCATCGACGTGTCGCCGCTACAAGGGCAGTTTCTACAGCTGCTGGTGCGGATGACGCAGGCCACGCGCGTGCTGGAAATTGGCACGCTGGGCGGCTACTCCACGATCTGCATGGCGCGCGCGCTGCCCAAAGATGGGCGCGTTGTAACGCTCGAGTATGAGCCGCGGCACGCAGAAGTGGCCCGGGCCAACCTGCGCAACGCCGGCCTGCTCAAGCTGGTGGATATTCGCGTGGGCCGTGCGCTGGATTCGCTGCCGATGCTGCATCATGAGAAGGCGGGGCCGTTCGATTTTGTTTTTATTGACGCCGACAAGGAAAATAATCCGCAGTATTTGGAGTGGGCGATCAAGCTTTCGCGGCCGGGCACGACAATCTTCGTGGACAACGTGGTGCGCGATGGCGAGGTGGCGAACGCCAAGAGCAAGGACCCCGACATTCTCGGCACGCGCCGCATGACGGAGATGATGGCGGCGCATCCGCGCCTGACTGCAACGGCGTTGCAGAACGTGGGCGTGAAAGGCTACGACGGGTTTGCGATTGCGGTGGTGAAATAGACTGAACGGCCACCATGCCGGCCCAGCTTAGAAATCCTGCACAACCGTTCCCTGGTGATAGACGATCTTCCAGCCGTCGGATGACCTTTGCCAAATCGTCGCACGGCGCGTGAGACGGGCGTTTTCCTGGAGCAGCGTATAGGTGAGCAGGTAGACGCCGGCGGCCAATTCCCGGCAGTGGAACTCGCGGGCCTTCCAGACATCGGCATGCGGAACCGAGTGGCGCCGTTCCAGTTCATCGAGAACGAACTCGCGCGAGTAGCGACGGCCGGATGCGCCGGTTTCCCAAAAGTCGTCAGCGGTCATGCGCTCAAAATCGGCACGCCTGGCGCCGAACTCCGGGCGGTGAAAGATGGGCTCGCGCGCCATGAGCTCGGCGAGGATCGGCGCGAGATCGGGTGCTGTGGAGAGATCAGGCTCCATGGCGAAGATGATAGCGGGTGCGGCTGCGTCGCCTAAACGCGCAGCCCGTCAGGAACGAGCGGCTCACCTGGCGAGGAAGTTAGTTTTCTTCAATCATCTTGCGTAGTACAGCGGCGTAATTCTCGGGGAGAGGGATGCGCTCGAGCTTGGCGTCGCAGACCACGTGCACGGTATCTCCCTCCGCCAGGAGCTCGTGTTCGGCGCCCTCGGGAGCTTTGTGCAGGATGCGGTAGGTGAACTTGAGCACTGACCCGCGCAGCATTGCGGCGCGGGTTTCGATGAGGATCTCATCGTCGTAACGGGCGGGCGCGCGGTAGCGGCAGCGCGCGTCCACGACGGGAAGAATGCACCCGTGCTCGGTTTCAAGGCGGCTGTAGGTGAGGCCGAGGGAACGAAGCAGCTCCACGCGGCCCAACTCGAACCAGACAAGATAGTTGGCGTAGTAGACGATGCCCATCTGGTCGGTCTCGGCGTAGCGGACGCGTACCTCGGTGGTGACGGGCATGCTTACTCCAGAGATCAGGAATCAAGTATCAGAAATCAGGGTCAGTGAATCGTGCGGCTGACGAGTGATCCCTGCTCTCTGACGGCTCTTGTTATGGATGGAAGTGCGGAAATATTCCCAGCTTGCTCACGTCATTGAAGAGCACGAAAACAAAAAAGGCGGTGAGCACCACAAAGGCGGCCTGATAGATGCGCTCCTTGATGGCGAGGCTGATGTCGTGACGCAGCACGCTCTCGATCAGCAGCAGCAGGATCATACCGCCATCGAGGATGGGGAAGGGAAGCAGATTGAGGATGCCGAGCTGCATGCTGATCTCGCCAGCGAGGCCGAACTTGGGGAACCAGCCATTCATCTCGGCCGCCTCACCAGCGGCGCGCGCAATGCCGACCGGGCCCATCAGCTGCGAGATCGAAAGCCGATGCGTGAACAGCCGCTCCAGCACTTCTCCCACCAGCAGCGCGTTGTTCTTGAAGAACAGCTCCGACTTAGCCCACGCCCCGGGCAGCGAAAGCGGCTCATCGCGGATGGGAATGGGAACGGCAGCAAAGCCGAGCTTCCATTGGCTGTCGAGCTTGGCCGGCGTGGCAGTGATCTGGACTTGACCGCCCTTGCGCAGCACTTCCATGGTGATTGACTTGCCCTGGCCCGATTGCATGTAAGCGAGCAGTGTGGGCACGGTGTGGAAGGCGTGGCCATCGACAGTCTCAATGGCGTCGCCATTTTGCAATCCGGCTTGTGCCGCGGGCATGCCGGGCTGCACCTCGGCCACGGCAATTGGGCCGGGCAAGTATTCGGGGAGAATTCCGGCGTCGCTCAGGTCAAATGCGTCGGTTTTGGCGCCGGCCGGCACCAGCAGGTTGAGATTCACGGAATCCGTGCCACGCGCAACGGTCATGAAGACGTCCTGGTTGGCGTTGAGCTTGACGTGGGTGTAGACCGCATCCCAATCGGGATCGTTCACCCCGTCAAAGGCGGTGATGGCATCGCCAGGCTGCAGGCCGGCCTGCGCGGCGGCCGAGCCGGGTACAACCCACTCCACCGTCGTGGTCTTTACGCTGACCGAAGGAACTTCGTTGATCCAGCTGTAGTAGAAGAGCATGAGCGACAGGGTAAGGACGAAGTTGGCGATGGGGCCGGCGACGCCGATGAGCATGCGCTGCCAGCGGGGATGCGAGGTGAAGGCGCCGGGATCGTTGGCCACAGGCTCGGCATTCGAGCCGCCGACCTCGAGGTTTTGTTCCGGGGCTTCGCCGGTCATCTTGACGAAGCCGCCCAGTGGCAGCAGGCAGACCTTGTAATCCGTTTCGCCGTACTTGAAACCGAACAGCCGCGGCCCAAAACCCAGAGAGAATGCCTCGACACGCACTCCGCAGAGCTTGGCGACCAGGAAGTGTCCAAGCTCATGGACCACAACCATTACGCCGACCAGGACCATGAAAGCTAAAGCGGATACAAAAAACTCATGCATAGATGTGCGGTTTATCCTTTGGGCCAGGTGCGGCGGGGCGGCCTTTGGCTTAATCCTTTATACGATGTATGTGCGGGCCAGTTCACGCGCCGCCAAGTCCGCGGCCAGCACCTCTGCCATGGTTGCGGGGTGGGCCTCCCGGGTAGACGATAGTACTCGTTCAATTGTACGCGGGATGGCGGTAAACGGTATACGCCGGTCGAGGAATGCTTCCACGGCGACTTCGTCGGCGGCATTGAGGGCGATGCAGTGCGCACCGCCCTTTTCGGCTGCCTCGAAAGCTAGGCGAAGACAGGGGAAGCGCTGGAAGTCGGGGGGCTCGAAGTCAAGATGTTTCAACGCGGCCATGTCGAATGTGAGGTTGGATGCAGGCCGCTCCGGCCAGGCCAGCGCGTAAAGGATAGGCAGGCGCATATCGGTCACCGAAATCTGGGTCAGGATCGATCCGTCGACATACTCCACCAGCGAATGAACGGCGGATTGGGGATGGATGGTGACGCGGACCTGTGAGGGTTTCACGTCGAAGAGCCGGCAGGCCTCAATGACTTCGAGCCCCTTGTTGAGCATGGTGGCCGAATCGATGGTGATGCGGCGGCCCATGACCCAGGTGGGGTGCTTGAGCGCCTGTTCGGGCGTAATGGAAGCGAACTGCTGGAGCGGCAGCTGACGAAACGGGCCGCCGGAGGCGGTAAGCCAGATGGATTTGACCTCATCGTGGGTGCCGGCGCGGAGGCATTGGTGGACGGCGTTGTGCTCGCTATCGATGGGCAAGATGGGCACGTTGCGCTCGCGGGCGGCGGCGGTAAGGATCTCGCCGGCGGCTACCATGCACTCCTTATTGGCCAGGCCGACGGGCTTTCCGGCGAGGATTGCCGCGTGCGTAGCTTCAAGGCCGGCGACGCCGACGATGGCGGAGACGACGAAGCCGGCTTCCTGGTGCGTGGCGCAGGCGATGGTGCCGGCAATGCCGTGGGCGATTTCGATCCCGGTGATGCCGGCCTGCTTGAGGCGCGCGGCGAGCGCGGCGGCGAGCTCTTCGGTGGCCATCGACACGAGCTTCGGTCGCCAGCGAACGGTTTGGGCGAAGGCCTCGTCGATATTGCGGCCAGCAGCGAGCGTGGCGACGGCGTAGCGCTGGGGAAACTGCTCGACGATGGAGAGTGTGCTTTGCCCGATGGAGCCGGTGGAACCGAGGATGGCGAGTCGTTTCAATTCAGCCTCTTGCTTTGCATGCGCCGGGATCAGGATTTCATATTCTGCGCCGTTCAGGTTTTGCGCCGATCGAGTTCGGCGCCGCTCGGGTCTGCGCTGATCGAGTGCGCCCGGCGAACCTCGGCTTGGCGATCTCGGAACCGATTTCAGAAGCGTTGGTGAATCACCTGGGCATACCACAATACCGGGGCGGCGAGGAGCAGCGCGTCGATGCGGTCAAGGAAGCCGCCGTGGCCGGGCAGCAGGGTGCCGGAATCCTTCACATTTGCCGAGCGCTTGAGGGCGGATTCGGCGAGATCGCCCACCTGGCCGGCGACGTTGACGATGATAGCGAGCACGAGCCAGTACCATCCGGCGTCAGGATAGCTGAGCGGGGAAATGTCCCAGCGCTGAAGAACCGTGGCGGCTAGGTCCGAGCGCTGCTGCACGCCTGCGAGCCACAACAGCAGGCCGGCGGCGAGAAGACTGCCGGTAACCGAGCCGATTGCACCCTCCCAGCTCTTGCCTGGGCTGATGGAGGGGGCGAGCTTGTGGCGCCCAAAGGCGCGGCCGACGTAGTAGGCAGTAGAGTCACCCACCCAGACGACCAGCAACAGAAACATGACAAGCGAGGAGCCATTGGGCTGGGCGCGCAGTGTGGGAAGCGCAATCAGAGCCAGTCCGGTATAAAGCAGGCAGAAGATGGCCGCGGCGGCGTCGACTACTACTCCACGCACGGCGCGGAAGAACGTGCAGTAGACGAGCAGGCCCAGGCCGAGAATGCCGAAGACCGCAGGCGTGTCCTCCGGCCATTGGAAGTTGACGGCAAAGAGGATAAGAAGCGCCGCGAGGACGGGAATGCGTGGCGGATCGGCGCCGCAATGCTTGGTTAATCCAAGATATTCCCAGCCGGCGAGCAGGGCCACGGCGGTAACGGCCAGCGTGAAGAGCCACTGCCAGCGGGGACCGAGAAAAACCAGAACCAGGACAACCGGAACCAGGACTGCAGCCGTCAGAACGCGTTTCATCAAGGGTTGAGGATACACTGCCGGGGGCAGAACGACCCTGGTTACGTTGGAGTTGTGTGCGCTCTCTTAGCTCGCTGCGATGTGGATGCGCTCGGGATCTTCCTCGACCTCGCCGCCGTCTTCGCCGATGCCGCCATAGCGGCGTTCGCGGCGCTGGAAGTCGGCGATGGCCTCGAGCAGATGGATGCCGCGAAAGTCAGGCCAGTAGCGCTCGGTGACGAAGATCTCGGTATAGGCAATCTGCCAGAGAAGGAAGTTCGAGATGCGCTGCTCGCCGGAGGTGCGAATGAGCAGGTCGGGGTCGGGCATGTGCGCGGTGTAGAGATGGCGATGAATGTCTTCTTCGCTGATGCGGTCGGGGCTGGTCTGCTTGCGCGCCAGCTCCGCAGCCAAACCGCGGAAGGCGTCAACCAGCTCAGAGCGGCCGCCGTAGTTGAGCGCGAGCGTGAGCGTGGTGCCGGTATTGCGCGCGGTGGTTTCCTCGACCCACTGCATCTTCTCCTGCACTTCCGGCGGAAGATCGGCGGTGCGCCCGATGTAACGCATGCGCACGTTGTTGTCCATCATGCGCTGCACGTTGCTTTCGAGATAGGTGCGGAGCAGGCGCATGAGAAAGCTGACCTCAGCGCGTGGGCGGCGCAAATTGTTCTCGAGCGAGAAGGCGTAGAGGGTGAGCCAGGGAAGGCCGATGCGCGAAGCGGTCTCGGTGACGAGCTGCACGCTTTTCGCTCCCTGCTGGTGGCCAAGGAAGCGCTTGAGCGAGCGGCGGCCGGCCCATCGCCCGTTGCCGTCCATGATGATCGCGACGTGCTGGGGCAAACGCTCGGGCTTGAGCGCCGCATACACGGCGCGTTCTTCCGCATTCAGCTCATGGGTACGCAACGTGGGAGAAGGATGCAAGGACGTGCCTCTAAGTTGCAATTGGCAGCCGCAACTGTGCGATCAGCGGACGCCTGCGAAGCTCGTTTCTAAGTGTTGCAAGGCGGGTTTGCAAGGCGCCGCTCTGCGCATGAACGGCTCTGCGGCTGGGATGACAGAGACAGCCCGATCCGTGAATTCACACCATCGACCCTATAGCATTTGCCCGATTCCTGCAATGCAACGAAGGTGGATTGCAGACACGGAAGATGCGGAGCCGGCGAACCGGCCCCGCGAGGCGAGGAAAGAGCCGATGCGAGGTTACAGCACAGTTAAGCTGTGCGGCGGCGGCCCACCGCGGCGTCGCGCACCGCACCGATGAACAGCGTGCGGTGCAGTGGATCGAGATGAGGCAAGAACTCGGCAACCTCGGCGAGGAAAGGATCACCCAGGATGGAGGTGACCTCCTCATCGCGGCGGCTGCGCGCGTCGCGCACCAGCTGGCGTATTTCCACGCCCAGAGCCAGGGCGAGACGCTCGAGCGAACCCAGCGTCGGGATCGCCTTGCCGTTCTCAATTTTCGAGATGTAGGTGCGGGGCACCATCATGCGCCCTGCGAGCTGGCGCTGGCTCAAGTGACGGGCACGGCGCAATTCGCGCACCTGCCGCGCTACCTGCAATCCAGCCTCTTCGCACTCCACCACCGGCTGGGTGGTGACCAATTGCGGGGCCAGAACTGCGGCCTCCTCAATGTCCAGGGGCTTGTGGCACTTTCTGCAAAGGGAGTTGCTGGTCCTATACTGCATCAATCTGCAGTACTCACACCGCACAACTTCGCGTGTCTCCACGCTAACGAGAGATGTAGCCATTTGCCTTCTGCGGAGTCGCCAGAGCGGGCTCTCCGGATGCACAACTGCACCGCGAATGGTGCTACTTTCGACGAAGTGAACCATAATTGTCAAGTAGAAATTTAGGGACAAACCGAGAAAAACAACATCAGACCCGAAAAAAGCAGGGGAAACGCGAACCATAGTAAGCAACAAGGAAAAATTGGAGGGACTTAACGATGGAGATCGATCCGCGTTACAGCCGCGCCGCCGCCTGGCAGCTTCTGACGGAATGGACGGCGAGCGAGAGCCTGCGTAAGCACGCGCTGGCCGTGGAAGCCTGCGTGGCGGCCTACGGCGAGCAGGAGGCCGACCGGCTCGGATTGGCGGGCCCTGAACACGCAGTCGCCCGCGCGGCGCTGGTGAATCTGTACGCGACGACCGCGCTGCTGCACGACTTCGACTACGAGCGGCACCCCTCGCTCGAGGAGCATCCGTTCGTGGGCGTGCGCGAGCTGGAGCGGCTGGGCTGGCCGGCGGAGACGCGCACGGCGATCCTGGGGCACGCGCAGTACTCGGGCGTGCCGCGCGTGACGCATTTGGACAAGGTGCTGTTTGCGTGCGACGAGCTGGCGGGATTTCTAACGGCCTGCGCGCTGGTGAAGCCGACGAAAGCGATCGCCGAGGTGGAAACGGCCGGCGTGAAAAAGAAGATGAAGGACAAGGCGTTTGCGAAGGGCGTGAACCGGCAGGACGTGATCCAGGGCGCGCAGGAGCTCGGCGTGGATCTCGACGCGCACATCGGGTTTTGCATTGAGGCGATGAAGAAGCGGGCGGGGGAGCTGGGGCTGTAGCTACTTCTGCCACTCACCGCTTGCGATGAGCCGCGATTCGTCCGGCTTCCAGTTGTAGCGATAGAACCAGCACTCCAGCGCTCCGGCCGCCGTGAGCTCTACGCGTTGCAGCTCGCGCACGTACTCGCTCGTCTCCGGCGATCGCGTGTCGTATTCCTCATACGCGTCGAGCCGCCGCCATAGCTGCCGCAGAATACCGGGATCTTCCGGCAGTTCCATCACCGTGCCGAAAATTTTGCTCGCCGCATTCGCATCGGGGACTGCGCCGGGATATCCGCCGAGGTCATAAAGTCTTCCGCGAACAAATCCGTCGCCTACCGGCCGCAGCTTGGCTGCCACGTCGGAAATCTGCGCAGGAGCGCGCCCCGGCTGAAGCGTGCCGTAGGCGAAGAGATATTCAGCCATGAGAGAACGCTACGCGGGATTCTTTGCGCGCAGCTCGGCGACGATCTCTTGCGCGGCTTTGCGGGCATCGGCTTCTTTGTCGGGCGGGAAGCTGATGGCGCCGACGCGGGCGTGGCCGCCGCCGCCGTAGCGCTCGCAGATCTGCGCCAGGTTGACCATCTTTGCAGAATCGACCTTGGTCCATGGGTTCGAGCCCACCGCGACCTTGGTGCGGAAACTCGACTTCGAAAGCCCAATGGAATAGGTGGCCCGGGGGTAGAGATAGTAGGGGATGAACTTGTTGAAGCCCTCGAGAGGATGGTCGGTAATGTCGAAGAAGATGGTACCGTCGCGCTCCTCGGCGCGGCTGCGGATGAGCTCGAGCGCCTGCTCGTGCCGCTTGAGCAGCGGAGGCAGCCGGTCAGCGACAAAAGGCTGCTGAAGAATCTCGCCGAGCGGCATCTCGGTGAGTAGCGGAATCAGGCGCGGGATGAACTCGTTGTCCTGCGTGGCCTCGATGATGAGGGTGAGTTTCATGGCTGGCGCGGCCATCTCCACCGCGGCCTCCGGGCTCTCGTATCTTGCGCCGTCCACGATGTCGGCCCAGTGGATGAGCTCGGCAACTGGCGCGGTGTTGAACCCGAACTTTGTGGAAGCGATGTGCGCGATAAAGCTGGTGCATGAGGTGTAGGCGGGATCGAAGAACTTGTGCGTGGCGCAGGCGGGGTCGCGCTGGCAGGCCCGGAAGTTCTCCTGGTCGGCGGGTGTGAGGAAGGCCGACTGATGATGATCGAACCACCACGTGATGCGCGGCGAGGCGGAGTATTTGAAGTCGACGATGGCGTTTTCGTCGCCGGTGAATTCGCTTTCGTCAAAGAGCGCACCGGCCCGATGCACCAGCCCGTGATATTCGTAGCTGGCGCCCGACGCGACGCATTCGCGATGGAAGCGCGTGAACAGGGAAGCCGAGCAGGCTCCGTCGAAGCATTTGTCGTGATAGAAGATGCGGACCTGCACAGCCAGGCACCCCTCCCCGCTGAAGAATTACAAAACCGGAACTGTACAGCATCAGAACTGTACAGCATCTAGGGAGTGGCCGATTGTGTCAAGCGCAGAGGGTCGCCAGCTGCTCAGCGAGCAGGCCTCGCACATCCGTAAATCGCTCGACTTTGTGAAGGCAGCGCGCAATCGCATGCGCGCCGAGAATGCAGCTTAGGAGCCAAGGCTTCGCCTTCCACCAAATGGAGAAGCGCTAGGCGGTAGCCCCAAACACCCGGCCGCCGGCCTTCCGCAAAGCATTGGCCAGTTTCTTGTCGAATGTGGCCAGAGGTGTGCCGAGTCGCAACGCGAGCTCCATATAAACGGCATCGTAGGCGCTAAGCCCGTGGCGGCGCGCCAGCGCAAGCACTTCACCCTGCACAGCGGCGGGCCGCAAGCGATCTTCTGAGATGGGCAGGGCGGCGAGCTCGCCCAGAAAATGGGCAGTTCTCGAGGGGCCAGTGCGGCGCTGCCCCTCGGCGACGAGCAGCCCGTTGATCACCTCGGTGAACCAGATCGCGGGGACCACAGAATCCTCCCGCTCGATGGCTGAAAGGATTGCATCGGCTGTCGCCGCTTCGCGCGGATCCGATCGCTGCACAAACCACGCCAGGGCCGCGGACGCATCGAGAACCAGCGCCATGGGCTCTACTTTCTCCCCTCGCGAATCCATCCGAGAACAGCGTTGCCGGAGACGCCGGTGATGCGGGGAAACCGCCGCAATGCCTCAACCGCCTCCTTCACGCGCTGCTGGTCGCGGCGCCGGCTTGGAACGACGTCGGCCACTGCTCGCCCGCGCACCGTGATGGTGAATCGCGCGCCCTGATCCACTTTGCGAAGGATCTCAGAAAGCCGCGTCTTGGCGTCAAAGGCGCCGATCTCGGTATAGGCTGCCTCGCTTTTCGGCATTGGGAACTCCGTGAAGGAATATAGAATCAACTAGATGTCAATCTAGTCTAATCGGAGCATCTTTGCGCACAAGAAGGCGGCTGGACCTGAATCGGGATGCCGCCTTGGTCACGGCGTTGGGCGATCAACCGCGAGGACTACGAACCGCCGCTTCGCTTCGTCGTACTCTTCAATCTGCCCGGAAAGAATGTCGTAGTACCAGCCGTGCACGGTGAGCCTGCCCGCGGCCTCAGCACGCGCCACGGCGGGCTGCCCGCGCAGGTTCATCAACTGCGCCACGACGTTGCCGCGGATGAGCGCCGCCAGCTCCGCGCTGTCGCCATCGGCGGGATTCAGCGGCTGTCGATAGTCGAAGGCCGCCTGCACGTGAGCGAGCCAGCGGCGCGCTTTGGGCAGATTGCCGAGGCCTTCGGGATTGAGCGCGGCTTTCATTGCGCCGCAGTCGGAGTGGCCGCAGACGATGGCGTGGCGAACCTTCAGCACATCGACCGCGTACTCGATGGTGGCAGTAACGCCGTCGACTTCGCTGGCGACGGGCACCACGTTGCCGATGCCGCGCGAGATGAACAAGTCGCCCGGTTCGGTGCCGAGAATGAGATCGGGCAGGACACGCGAATCGGCGCAGGTGATGAAGAGCCACTCCGGCGACTGGCGCTCCGCGAGCAGATGGAAGTGGCTTTTCTTCTCAGGAAACACCTCCGCCAGAAAGCGTTTGTGCCCTGCGATCAGCTTTTCCATTTTCCTCCGGTACGCCGCTCACTTGTGGCGTGGGCGGGATTGGTCCCGTCCCAGCCTATCGCATTGCAGAGATCGTTTTGCAGAGTTCGCATCTGAGAAATCGCCTGGAGGAATCGCTGGGAGAGATCGTTGCAGCCGGTGGATCGGAACGGCCCGTCTGCTACGGTGATTTGTAGTTCAATTGGGCAGCGTGAGCTCCACTAAACAGGGAGCGGATTTTTGTGAGCAGGATTGGATTTTTCATGAAAATGACCCGCTGGATCTTGGGATTTGCGCTGGCCGCGCCCCTTGCCGCGCCTGCGCAGGCAGTCGACGCAATTGGGCAGGACTTGCGCGTGCGCGTGGATCGCATCGCAGAGCAGGTGCTGCAGCAGACGGGTGTCCCCTCTGCGTCGGTCTCCGTCGTGCAGCATGGCAAGCTCGTGTACGCGCAGGCCTACGGCAGCGCGCGGCTGGAGACGGCGGCTGCGCCTGCGATGCGCGCGACGCCGGAGATGCGCTATTCGATTGGATCGATCTCCAAGCAATTTACCGCTGCGGCGATCCTGATGCTGCAGGAGCAGGGCAAGCTGCGGCTGGATGATGCCGTGGGCAAGTATGTTCCTGGGCTCACGCGCGGCAACGAGGTGACGATCCGCGAGATTCTTTCGCACACCTCCGGCTACCAGGATTTTTGGCCAGAGGATTACGTGATGACGCCGATGCTTGTGCCAACCACGGCGCAGCACATTCTGGATGTGTGGGCGAAGAAGCCGCTCGACTTCGATCCGGGCACGAAGTGGCAGTACTCGAATACGAATTTCGTGATTGCGGGGCGCATTGTGGAGGCCGTGGCGGGCGAGCCGGTCTTCGATTTTCTGACGGAGCACGTGTTCCGGCCGCTGGGGATGCGGTCGGTATGGAACTCGGACGAGACGAGACTCACGCAGGCTGATGCGACGGCCTACTACCGGCACGCGCTGGGGCCGCTGCGGACCGCACCCAAGGAGGGCCGGGGCTGGATGTTCGCGGCCGGCGAACTGGCGATGACGGCGCACGACCTGGCGTTGTGGAATGAGAGCCTGATCGCGCGCTCGCTATTGAAGCCGGCGAGCTACCGCGAAATGTTCACGGAAGTGAAGCTCAAGAACGGCGAGGGCACTCAGTACGGCCTGGGCGTGGAGGTGCGCGACCGCGATGGGCATCGCTCGATTGAGCACTCAGGCGAGGTGTCGGGCTTTGTGTCGGATAACGAGGTGCTGATCGACGATGGCGTGGCGGTGGCGGTTTTCACCAATCAGGATGCGGTCGGCGCGGCTTCGCGGATCGCGCAGCTCGTTGCGCCGGTGGTCGCGGGCTCGCCGCTGAGCCCGGCCGAGGAGCAGGCGATGGAGATTTACCGTGGACTGGAGCTGGGCCAGATCGATCGCTCGCTGCTGGCGCCGAACCTGAGCGATTACTTTACGCCGGAGGCGCTCGATGATTTTCAGTCGAGCCTGGCGTCGCTCGGCGAGCCGCTGAGCCTACATCAGGCGCGTGAAGAGCTTCGCGGCGGCATGACCTTTCGCGTGTTCGACCTTACGTATCCCGGACGCAAGCTGCGGCTCACGACCTACACGTATCCCGACGGCAAGCTGGAGCAGTACCTGATTGCGCCCAGCGAGTAGCATGAGAGACAGGGATTCCGTGGATACTGCAGAGACATCAATCCTCAAAGGGCGGCAGCGACTGAAGAAGCCGCCGCGGCCTCAGAAGCAATCAAGTGTCGACAAGCGCTCGAGTCTGGACAAGCGGGCAAGTGCCGACAAGCGGCCGGGAATCGACAAGCCGCTGGGCCATCCCGTACATCGCGCCGCGTTCGGCGTGGTCATTACCTCGATCGGCAGGTTCCTGGATATTCGCGATCGCGTTTTCGGCTGGGTGGATTCGGGCTACTTTGAGCACGAAACGGGCGAGCGTGCGACGCGGCACGCGATTGCCAGCGGGGCGAGCCGGCTGGACGCGGTGTTTGTTGAACCCGCGGGCGGCAAAGCGCACACGGCGGTGCTGCTGTGCCATGGAATCGGGGAGACCGTGAAGCAGTGGTACGGCGTGCAGCAGCTGCTGGCGGTGAATGGCGTGGCCTCGTTGGTGTTCGACTACTCTGGCTACGGCAAAAGCCGCGGCCGGGCGCATTGGAATCAATTTGAACGCGACGCGATGGCAGCTTTTGCCGCGTTGGAGCATCTGGCGCAGGGGCTGCCCCTGTCGGTGGTGGGATTTTCGCTGGGCAGCGGCGTTGCCGTGGCGACGATCAATCAGCTCTGTGCGGGCCGCGAATCGGGCGCGCTACGGCTTGTACTTTGCGAGGCATTCACGTCGTTCCGCGGCGCGGCCAAGGCGGCGTGGTTTCCCAAGCCGCTGACCAAGCTGGTGCCGCCGATCTGGCACGCGCAGGAGCCGCTGGCGAGTTGCGGGGTGCCGGTGCTGATCGTGCACGGAGAGAAGGACACGCTCTTTCCCGTTAGAATGGCGCACGATCTGGCGGGGTTCTGCGCAGCGAAGGCGCACGTGGTGCTGGTTCCGGATACTGCGCACAACCAGCCGTTCCGCAAGCCTCACCTCGATTACTGGGGCCCGGTCATCGACTGGGTCAGCCGGTAGACCTCCGCCGCGCGTCGTTTCCGATTCCCTTCGGTTCGCTATATCGGCTCGCTCGACCGCTCGCAAAGATGACTCACGCGACTCCGGTAAACTTGAAGCGGACCTATGTTTGAGACCCTAACCGACAAGCTACAGCGCGCCTTCAAAAACCTACGCGGCCAGGGCACGCTCTCTGAGGAGAACATTGCCGAGGCTTTGCGCGAGATCCGCGTGGCGCTGCTTGAAGCGGACGTGAACCTGATGGTGGTGACCGACCTGATCGAGCAAGTCCGCGCCAAAGCCATCGGCACGGAAGTGCTCACCGCGCTTTCGCCGGGCGAACAGGTCGTCAAGATCGTTCGCGATGAGCTGGTGGCGCTGCTCGGCAAAGACACGGCGCGCTTCAACTTTGCGTCGAAGCCGCCGACGGTGATCCTGATGGCCGGGCTGCAGGGCTCGGGCAAGACGACGACCAGCGGCAAGCTGGCGGCGTGGCTGAAGAAAGGCGGGCACCGGCCGATGCTGGTCTCGGTAGACGTCTACCGGCCTGCCGCGCGCGAGCAGCTGAAAGTCGTTGCGAAATCGATTGATGCGAAGCTCTACGAGGGCGACCAGAAGGGCGAAGCGGCTGGAACAGCGCTTGTTGAAAGGCTCGCGAAAGAAGCGCGGCGCGAGGCGGTCATCATGGGCTGCGACACGCTGATCGTGGACACGGCGGGCCGGCTGCACGTGGACGAAGAGCTCATGGGCGAGATGGAGAGCCTGAAGAAGCTGCTCGCCCCGCAGGAGATTCTGTTTGTGGCCGACGCCATGACCGGCCAGGACGCCGTGAACTCGGCGCAGGATTTTCACTCGCGGCTAGGATTGACAGGCGTGGTGCTGACCAAGATGGACGGCGATGCGCGCGGCGGCGCAGCATTATCAATCCGCCATGTGACCGGGCAGCCCATCAAGTTCATCGGCGTGGGCGAAAAGCCGGACGCGTTCGAGCCGTTTCATCCCGACCGCATCGTCGGGCGCATCCTGGGCATGGGCGACATGCTTTCGCTCATCGAGAGGGCCGAGTCCACGCTCGATCGCAAGAAATCCGAAGAGCTGGCCAAGAAGGCGCTGCTCGGCGACGGGTTTTCGCTCGATGATTTTCGCGAGCAGTTAAGGCAAATCAAGAAGCTGGGTTCGATGGAGTCGATCTTGAAGATGCTGCCCTCTGTGGGGCCCTTTGCGGGCATGCAGCAGGCGGCGCAAAATGTCGACGAAAAGCAGTTCGTGCGCCTGGAGGCGATCATCAACTCCATGACGCCGAAAGAGCGGCGCAATCACGAGATCATTTCTGGCTCGCGCCGCAAGCGCATCGCGGCCGGCAGCGGCACCAGCGTGCAGGACGTGAACATGCTTCTGCGGCAGTACGCGCAGATGGCGAAGATGTTCAAGCAGGTGGGCAAAGGCGGCCTGGCCAAGAGCATGATGCGCGGCGGACTTGCGGGGATGGGGTTGGGCGGCCGGCAGAAGTTCGGACGATAGCCACCCACCGTTGCGTACCTGCGCGCCGAATCTGGAAAAGATGATTCTCCTCTGATGACGCAGCTTCAAGACCAGCTCGACGAGATTACGGCGAATACGCGCAACCTTGTTCAGGCCGATCGCATGGCGGTGGGCGAGCGCGCAGTCACGGAGCTGTTTGCCTCGGGAATCGAAGAGAAGATCCTGCCCGTAGGCGCGATGGCGCCGGAGTTTGCGCTCAAAGACACTTCGGGCCATGTGGTGCGGTCGGGGGATCTGCTGGCCCTGGGGTCTCTGGTGATCAAGTTCTTCCGGGGGCGGTGGTGCCCGTACTGCGTCACCGAGCTCGAGGCGTGGCGGGAGCTGCACCCGCGGCTGCGCGAGGCCGGGGCGCTGTTTGCCGCCATCAGCCCGCAGACCAGCCGGCAGAGCGACTTCATGGTCGGCCAGCACGGCCTGCCGTTTCCAGTCCTCAACGATCCCGGCTGCACGGTCGCCGCGCAGTTTGGCCTGGCTTACACCATCCCTGAGTACCACCGCGAATATTACCGCTCGGTGCTGGTGAACATTCCCTTCATCAACGGCGACACAAGCTGGCAGCTGATCCTGCCGGCGACTTACGTGCTGGGCCGGGAGGGTAAAGTCCTGTATGCGGCGGCAAACGCCGACTTCCGGGTCCGGCCGGAGCCGGAAGAGGCGCTGGGCGTGGCGGCGGGGGCAGGCCGGCTGTAGCTGCTCAGTCGGGAGGTAGGACCAGCGGTCTGGATCGTGGACGGTCCGGTGCCAAAGCGGGCTAAGAAGCCTTGTAAACCCTGCAACGGATTTATTCGATTCGCATCAAATATGTTGACAGTATCTCACTCAAGTGGCATTCTGGCTGAGCTAGAATCTACCCAAGGCAGGACAACAACATGGCAAAGATTATTGGAATTGACCTCGGCACCACCAACTCGTGCGTGGCGGTGCTGGAGGGTGGCGAGCCGAAAGTGATTCCGAATGAAGAGGGTGCACGGACGACTCCCTCGATCGTCGCTTTCTCAAAGAGCGGGGAACGTCTGGTGGGCCAGGTGGCAAAACGGCAGGCAATCACCAACCCCGAGAACACGATCTTTTCGATCAAGCGGTTCATGGGCCGCCGCTACAACGAAGTGGACGATGAGTTGAAGATGGTGCCCTACAAAGTGGTGGAACAGGGCGACCACGTGGCCATTTTGGCGCAGGGCAGGGAGTACACCCCGCCGGAGATCTCGGCGATGATCCTGCAGAAGCTCAAGAAGAGCGCCGAGGCGTACTTGGGCGAGACGATCAGCGAGGCCGTGATTACCGTTCCGGCCTACTTTAACGACGCCCAGCGGCAGGCCACCAAGGATGCTGGCAAGATTGCGGGCCTCGATGTGAAGCGCATCGTGAACGAGCCGACGGCGGCGGCGCTCGCGTACGGGCTCGACAAGAAGAAGGATGAGACGATCGCCGTGTACGACTTCGGCGGCGGTACGTTCGATATCTCCATTCTGGAAGTCGGCGAAGGCGTGATCGAGGTCAAGTCGACCAATGGCGACACGCACCTGGGCGGCGACAATCTTGACCAGCGCATCGTGGACTGGCTCATTGCCGAGTTCAAGCAGGAAGAGGGACTGGACCTGAGCTCGAAGGGCAACGAGATGGCGCTGCAGCGGCTGAAGGACGCCGCGGAAAAGGCCAAGATCGAGCTCTCGACGACGGTGGAGACCGAGATCAACCTGCCGTTTATCACGGCGGACGCGACGGGACCGAAGCACCTGGTCCGTAAGCTGACGCGCGCCAAGCTGGAGCAGCTGGTGGAGGATCTGATCGACCGGTCAATTGATCCGTGCAAGCGGGCGATGACCGATGCCGGCGTGACCATCAAGGACATCGACGAGGTGGTGCTGGTGGGCGGCCAGACGCGCATGCCCAAGATCCAGGAGCTGGTGAAGACTCTCTTCGGCCGGGAGCCGCATCGGGGCGTGAATCCGGACGAGGTGGTTGCGGTGGGCGCGGCGGTGCAGGCGGGCGTGCTTTCAGGCGACGTGAAGGACCTGCTGCTGCTGGACGTGACGCCGCTGACACTGTCGATCGAGACGCTGGGCGGCGTGGCAACGCCGATGATCCCGCGCAACACGACGATTCCGACCAAGAAGACGGAGACGTTTTCGACGGCGGCCGACAACCAGACGGAGGTCGAAGTCCACGTGCTGCAAGGCGAGCGGCCCATGGCAGGGCAAAACCGGACTCTGGGCAAGTTCAAGCTGGCCGGAATCCCACCGGCGCCGCGCGGTGTGCCGCAGATCGAGGTGACTTTTGACATCGACGCCAACGGAATCTTGAACGTAACGGCGAAAGACAACGCCACGGGCAAGGACACCCGCATCACAATTACGTCGAGCTCCGGCCTTTCCAAGGAGGAGATCGAGAAGATGGCCAAGGAGGCCGAAGCTCACGCCTCCGAGGACAAGGAAAAGCGCGAGGAGATCGAATCGCGGAACGCGCTGGACGGCCTGGTCTACAACATTGAGAAGATGCTGAAGGACTCGAGCGAAAAGGTGGCCGCGGCCGATAAGACGGACGTGGAAGCGGCACTGGCCGACGCCAAGAAGACGCTGGAGGGCACGCCCTCAGTGAAGGAACTCAAGGCGGCGCACGAAAAGCTGACCCAGGCCAGCCACAAACTGGCCGAGGTGCTTTACAAGGCGAATGCCGCCGGTCCGGCAGCGACTGGCGCTGGTCCAAATCAGGACGGCACCCAGGCCAGCGAACAAAAGAAAGATGAAGGCGTGATCGACGCCGAGTACGTGGACGTGGAAGACAAGAAATAGCTCGCCCCATTTCGGGAAGCATATGCATGTCACAAATTTGGGGTGTAAGGCTGTCCGTCAGGTCCGAGTACGATGAGGAACAACGGACAGCCGCGGGCCCCGATTTTGCATATGGCCTTCTTCCGAAATTTCGTGTAGGGGGCAGCCAGTGGTCAAGGATCGATTCCCCGAACTGGTTTTATCGGTACGCAGGCATTTCGCACGACCCAAGGTGATGGATTTCCTGCCCCCGCTATCGGGCATGGAGAGAGTCTTCGAGCGGGGCCGCTGCCTTTACGACGGCTACCAGCGATCGGCGCCGGTAAGGTTCGGCGAACTCGGAGAAGAGGTTCGGCGCGACCCGGTATACCGCAAGGCTCGGCGCAATTCGCAGCTGCCGGCGGTCGAGTCGATGGTGATCGAGGCGCGTTTCCTCAACCTGTTCCTGCTCGTCAAGTTCTTTTTGCGCGACCTGGAGTCGCAGAACATCATCGAGTTCGGCGCCTTCCGGGGAGGCAGCGCGGTCTTCATGGCGACGCTGCTCAAGGAATATTATCCGCAGGCGCGGATGCTGTCGCTCGATACGTTCGCGGGTTTGCCGGAGCTGGTTCGCGGGGTGGACAAGCCGCCGGAGGATTTCTTGAACGTGAACCTTGCGGAGACGCGGGCTGCCGCGTGGTCGCTGGGGCTCGACAACCTGGAGTTCGTGCAGGGGCTCATCGAGCAAACGGGAGCAGATGCCTGCAATCGGCTCGATTCGGTCGGCCTCGCGCACATTGACGTGGTGCTGTATGGGCCCTCGGTGTTTGCGCAGAACATCGTGTGGCAACATATGGTTCCCGGCGCATACCTGGTGCAGGACGATGCGCTGGAACCGACCTGCCCGGGTGCTACGCTTGCGGTTGAGGAGATGATTCGCGACCGGGGCTTGTCCATGGAGCAGGTGTGGCCGCAGATTATCTTCCGGGCGTACAGCCCATTTGAGAGCCGGACACGTTCGACCGCACAGTTGATCGGCGGCGCGGCGGTGAAAAATGGAAAGAGTCCCAAGGCGGTGCAAAGCGTAAGAGCGCCGGAGGCGGATCATCAGCACGCGTGATGGCGTGGGTCCGCCGAAAGTGAAAGTGGAATTCGACGATGCCCACGACAACCAACAAAGATTATTACGGAACACTTGGTGTAAAAAAGACGGCCACGCAGGAGGAGATTCGCAAAGCCTTCCGCAAGGCCGCGCGCAGGTATCATCCTGATGTGAACCCCGGCGACAAGCGCGCCGAGGAAAAGTTCAAAGAGATCTCAGAAGCCAACGACGTCCTCAGCGACGAGAAGAAACGCAAGATCTACGATCAGGTTGGCTTTTACTCCGATCAGATTGACCCGGCGCAAGCCGAGGCGTACGCGCGCCAGCAGGCCGCGGGCCAACAGCCGCCCATCGATTTCGGAGGCTTCGACTTCTCCGGATTCCAGGGCGGCCCAGGCGTGCCGCCCGGCACCCAGGCCGGCGCGGGATCAACTTCGTGGGGCAGCTTCAAGGACATCTTTTCCGGGATCTTCTCCGGAGCACAGCAACAGCGGGAGCAGCGCGGGCCGCAGCCGGGCACCGACCTCGAATACCAGGCGACGGTGGACTTCTGGACGGCGATCCGCGGCGGCCAGGCGCGCATCCAGATCAACCGCCAGGAAATGTGCCAGACCTGTCACGGACTCGGACACCTGGGCGGCGAGATCCAGTGTCCGGAGTGTCACGGCAGCGGACAGGTGACGCAGATGGGCGGGCGGATGAAGTTCAACATCACCTGCCCACGTTGCGGCGGCAGCGGCCGCGTCACGAATGCCTGCCCCACCTGCCACGGCGAAGGAACCCTCACGCGCGCAGAGACAGTCGAGTTCCGCATCAAGCCAGGGACGCGGGACGGGCAGCGGATTCGCCTCCAGGGCAAGGGCAATGCCGGCGAGAACGGCGGGCCGTCTGGGGATCTGTTCCTGATCGTGCGCACCGGTACTCATCCGGTGTTCACACGGCAGGGGGATGATATCCACGTGACGGTGCCTGTGACAGTGGCCGAGGCCGCACTGGGCGCGAAAGTCGAGGTGCCGACGATCGAAGGCCGCGCGCAGCTCAAGATTCCTCCCGGCACACAGAACGGGCAAAAGCTGCGCATGCGCGAGCGCGGCGTGGAAAACGCGCAGCATGCCGGCCAGCGCGGCGACGAGATCGTGACCATCGACGTGGTGGTGCCGCACCTGAATGACGAGCGCAGCCGCGAGATCATGCGCGAGCTGGCGAAGCTGAATGGTCAAGATCCGCGCAAGGAGTTGTTTGAGAAGCTGTAGTGAACGGACAACAGAGTTTAGAGAAGTGGCAACAGAGAAACGGGACGTGAGCCAGCTATGACCGCGAAACGCAAATCTAAAGGCGCCTACATGATCTCGTCCGTCGCCGAGATGTACGAGATTCATCCGCAGACGCTGCGCCTCTACGAGCGCGAAGGACTGCTGAAGCCCTCGCGCACCGAGGGCAACACGCGGCTCTATACAGAAG